>Ga0209344_10000975_pt1 | contig 42110 bp, 37 predicted proteins | sample Cruoilmetagenom6_FD_187293 | JGI IMG/M metagenome (GOLD analysis project Ga0209344, IMG submission 187293) | Oil polluted marine microbial communities from Coal Oil Point, Santa Barbara, California, USA - Santa Barbara Oil Seep Sample 6 (SPAdes)... | ecosystem: Environmental > Aquatic > Marine... | reverse complement strand
TCTCCACCTACGCTGAAAAAGCTTCGGTGGACCAAGGTTGCGGGTTGTTTATTTTTTTGTTCTTAGTGAACTTTGTGGCTCCTTTGTGTACTTTGTGGTTGTTCAATGTTCAATGTTCAATGTTCAATGTTCAAAACTAATAAATTACAGATAACAACAGACAACAAAAAAAACAGATAACCGACAACAGACAACTGATAACCCTTCGGCTCCGCTCAGGGTACAACTTGCAACCTGAAACCTGTAACTAAAAATCTAAAACCGTTTTATCAACGCTCCTTCCCTCAACTTTTTAGATGCCAATCTCCAGGAGATAAACACTTGCAAAACTACGAAGGGAAACAAAAATAGCGAGATTAAAAGACCCACGACCAACATTTTCTTGTTTTTCTTGTAGCGGTAAGGGATTATGGACTGGGGAACAGTTTTTAGAATGGCTAAGAAGGTTCTTTTCTTACCATAATATTTTCTAAAGAGATACAACACACTTGGAATAGGTCGTGGCGCGAAGAGTTTTTTTGGACGGAAGGCATCCCAACTTCCCATTTCGCGAAGGCCGCCAGAACCAACTTTAAGATGGATTCTTCCCGCATGGGGGTTTGATATATTTTTGTAACCGTTTAGATAAGCCCGTAAACCATACTCTCCATCGCCCATACGTTGTTTTTCAAACTGTCTATCAAACAAGCCTATTTCCTTAAAAATTTGCTTTTTAAGCATAACGTTGCCCGTATCTATTTGGTCAGAAATTCTAAAAAAAGAATAATTCTCGGGTACCTCGGCCCCAACTGTTGAAACTGAAACTCCAGAAGATATGTCTGCATCAAAAAAGTCAAGACATTTTAAATGATTTACTACCCAGTCTGGTTCCACGCGGCTATCGTCATCAAAAAGCAGTATGTATTCTCCTTTTGAAATTTCAACAGCATGATTTCGCGCAAGCCAAAGAGCACGTTCCGTCTGTTGGACCAGCTTAATATCTAAATTAAACTTTTTGTAAAAATCATTTTGAAATGGATTGGATTGATCTACGATAATAACTTCAAAGTATTTGTAGTCCTGCTTTTCCAGATCTTCCAAAACATCTTTTAGGTATTCATAGCGGTTTAACGTAGGAATCACAACGCTCACAAAGGGTTTTTCCTCAACAAGAAGGGATTTGAAACTATTCCAATCATCATACTGAATAGGATTTTTTAAATAATCGCTTCTCTTTACATCGCCACTTTTCTTCCAAGCTGAAATCTCTCGAAATGGGTTTTTAAAGGAAAAAAACCGCAACATCAACACATAAAAAACCCAGACGGGATGGAAGTATTTCCGCAGAAAGCGGTATTCGTCAACCACAGGTATTTTTTCAAAAGAAATATAGGTTTCGGCATTGCCAATATAGCCTTTATTCACCGCCTGCCATGACAGATCGTATTCTCGGGCTTTTTCACTTTTGAAATTTGGGTCAGGAACCAACTGTTCAATAACTTCCTGTGGAAGATTCTCAATTATTGGAAAAATAGAAGTTTCGTCATTCCTAAATAACTGAAAATAATGGGTTGGCTGTAGATATTTTAAAAATGTGAAGAGAACCATTACCAATTATTATCTTTTTCATAGCCTAGGGCTATCAATTCATTACCAGCTCTTTTTTTAAATATCTCTTTTTTTAAAAAGTTCCATTTATGCCATTTCCCTGTAAAAACATACTTTCCTTTATCGGCATCTGGCTTCCAATTGGGTTTAACTATTCCTTTTTTATGGATTCCAAATGAACTACCAACTACAGGAGCATTTATACATTTTTTTAAAATGGAAGGATTTGAATTCAATTTATAAAAACTTAACAGTCCTTCAACTCCTTTTTCCGAATTATTAAGATCTTCATATCTAAATTTTTTAATTCGAGGAGTTTCTTGAACTTGCATGAATTTATTAGCAGAATTTTTCCAGCCCTTAGTATAATTTAAGAATGACCTGCCACTGTAAAAATTTATTCTTTTCTTAAGTGCAGTTGTAACAGTGTGCCAACTACGCTTATCATTTGCAGCTTTTATTGTGGAAATAACGCTATCTCTTCCGTCACGGCACAATAAAGCTATTTGACTATCTGGAAAAGCTAGGCTCCACAAATCAATATTATTTATAGAAGGTGATTTAATAAAAATGGTTTTGCCTTCAGAAATATTATATTTTTCAACCAATATGTTTACCCAAAGTGCTCCATATTCTTTCATGAATTTTGGGAAATCCTCTTTATTTAAACCAGAACCAAAACTTTTAGATACTATCGGGTTGAAGATTTCTTCTTTTATAGCGGAATCCCTAAAGAGATTAAATTCCCCTTGCGAAATATTAGGGGGAATACAAACAACATCTGGATGCAAACTAAGTGTGGCTCCAACAAAATTTGTCCCACTCCTAACTTGTTGTCCTATAAGGATAATAATATTCATACTGAAATTTAATAATATTAGTTTTTAAGAGTAGGATTATGATTCTCTGTTAGTGTTCTAAATAAAAAATCAGAAAATCCTCCTAAAGTCAATACATTCTTCCAAAGGTCTCTGTTTGCTTGTTGTAAATCTATAAAATCCTCTGTTGATAATCCATTGTGAAAGTCTTTTACTTTCTTCGCTACATCATATCTTTCATTATATTCAACCCAAACTATGTGCTTTTTCCAATCGATTTCATTATCAAAAGGCAGCGAGCAATCTGTATTTATAAAAACTGGAATTCTACCCATTGCCAGGGCTTCATAAAATCGAACTGAAAAATTACCCGCACCGCGAACGCAGATTACGTAATCTGAATCCCGCAAATTGTCATAAAATTCTAAAGTCGTGTTGTGATTATCTTTATTTGTTAAAATTCCCGCCCTATATTTTTTTCTAAATATAAAGTTAGTTGCTACCACATCTGATTTTTGTGTTTTTTTCAGCACTGATGCCCTTAGAAAAGATGTAGAAAGCAATTGTTGTGGTTCATTTTTAGATTTCCCTGTGTAACTTTTTAAATTTCGCAAAGCTGAATAAAATATTTCCTTTATTGCATTTAGGCGGGAAAGGTTGGCCTGTCCGCAAAACCCAATAACTGTCTTTGTAAGATATGATCGCTCAAAAATTTTATCTGTATGATAATACTTTTGCAGCGGATCTGCTATAAAAGTTGGCAGAGAGTATTCGTTTTTTGTAAATTTTGATTTATAACCACTAGGGCGGATAATTATGAGGTTGTTGAAGTAAGGAATCCTTACGCCAAAATCGCCTGCGTTAAAGGCTATCACTTTTTTATTTAGGGCGGTGCATTTTTTTACAAAATCGACTGCAATGTATTCTTGTTTTGTGTTAACATAGTAATTCCAGGCCATAGTCAACAATACCAATTCAGCTTCTTCCAAATGCTCAGTAAACTCAAAATCCTTTTCAGAAACTCCATAAGATGCAATGCGTTGTGCGTCTGTAAAACCTTCAGTCTTTATAAATGGTTTTAACAAAGGAAAGAGTAGCCCGCGATGGGCTTTGCTGTAATGGGATTTTGGGTAGTAAAGTTTCAATTTTCTGTTTGTTTGTTTGTTTATCTATCATATTTTTTCACCGCAAAGACGCAGAGGACGCGGAGATATATCTTTTTCTCTGCACTCTCCGCGACTCTGCGGTTAATCCTTCTTTATGTATAAAAATTTATAAATTCTCTTTGCTGTTTCTCTATGTTGAATTCTTCTATAACTCTTCTTTGAGCGTTTTGGGCAATGCATTCTTTTTGTTCCTGACTTAAAGCTATCACATCTTGTATTGTTTTTGCCAAAGCTACTGGCGAATATTTTGGCACTATCCACCCTGTTTTTTCATGCAACACATTTTCAGATAAACCTTCGGCATTACTCACTATACAGAGTTTGCCCATTGCCTGTGCCTCAAGAACAGCATTACAAAAACCTTCCTGTATGCTGTATTGTAGATAAATGGTGGCGCTTTCCAACTCTTTCTTTACCTCAGCATGTGGTAGTTTTCCCAAAAACTGAATATGATCCTTTAGACCCAATTGATATGCTGCAAAGGCAATGCGCTCATATTCGTTCCCTTCTCCAATTATTTTATAGGTGAAGTCCAATCCTTCTGATTTGAGCATGGCCAATGCTTCCAAAGTTTCTAAAAACCCCTTTTTCCAATGCAGGCGGCCTGTGGTCATAAAAACTTTATGCTCTATTTTCTTAAAATCAGTTGGTGTGGATTGAAATAAGTTAACATCAATAGCTGGTGTAATTTTTTCAACGGGAACGGTTTCCGGAAGTCCATGCTTTTTTGCCAAGACCAAAAGATCATTTGAAATAGTATGCACTTTATCCAAATATCTCCATAAGGTTATATAACAGTCCGGATTTTTTATAGGATAGACGGCTATATCAAATCCGCGAAAGCTCACCGCCATTTTTGCGCCGATAGCCCTGGCCACGGTTTCGCTTCCCAAAGCCATAGTTGCAAAACCAAAATGCAGCCAGTCCAGTTTTTCTCTTAATAAATGTGCATTGAGGTATGTTTTTTTAAAAATTTGCACAAGGCCACTGCCCTCTTTTCGTTCCAATTTGATATATCGAAAAACCACTGGAAGATGTGGTATTAACAACAGAAACTCTTTTATAAAATACCAAGTTTGCAATAATGGATTGCGGCTTACCTTTGGGCTTACAATGACGGGACAAAGGGAAAAGTCATCATTTTTACTTTGGCAATACAAACGCGCTTCCATTCCATTCTTCTGAAGACCACTTATCTTAGAATTGAAAAAAGTTTCTGAGTAACCAGGGGTTTGGGAAAGGACGATGCCGATTTTCATTTTAAATTTTACGTTTATTTCTAATAGATAATAATCGTCTTTTTTTATTGCTGTAAAATAAATATTCTAAGTGAAGTCTAACTGCCCTAATAAATTTATAGAGTTTTATTTTTTTAAAAAGTGTTCTTTTTTTTCGAAATTCTGTTTTTTCAATTACAGATACTGCAACGCTATTTGAGGTGAAAAGATATGAATTTACAATAGCAATTCTAGCATTGGACTTCATAATACGAATAGCATATTCATTTTCACCATAAGCCCCACTTGTATTTTCTAAATAATAGCCATAAGTGTTAAAAAAGGATTTATTTACGATAAATGGGTGATCACTATATTGAAATGTATTTAGATAAAAGTTTTGCCATGAGAATTTTGGTATTAGCTTTATATTTTCAGTCAGCTTTAAAAGTTTAGGGAATTTATAATTTGCTTTTAATCTAACCATATCTGCCATTCCCGAGTCCAATACCTTTATTATTTCTGGCAATCTCTCTACAAGCTCCATTTTTGGAATAAAATCTTCTTGACAGTACAAAATATACTTTCCCGAACAATTTCTAATACCTGTGTTTATATTTGAGGTTAGCCCTTTATTTACAGGAGAAATTATGAGCTTATCAATTGGAAGCTTTTTTATAAATCTTTGAGTAATTTCTTTACTTGCATCGTCAGAAACCACAATTTCTATTGGGATACTCCCCCAAGCTAATTTCCGTAAAGAAGAAATACATTTCTCTAATACTTCTGGTCTGTTATAATGAGTAATTAAAATTGAGATCATTTGTTTTATATTCTTCTTTTAAATACTATATAATACCTTCATTTACAAATCAATCTTTTTTCAAAATGCTTTTTTTCTTCTTTGCTTATACGGACTCAATTTAGTCACATTCTCCTCTACGCCTTTATTTTTGAACTGAAAAAGGTTTCGGAGTAACCAGGAGTTTGAGAAAGTACAATTGTCTATACGTATTTCAAAAATTTAGATTAACCATTGTTTTATATACCTTTTCATAGGTATTCACTTCCTTTGACAAGGTATGGTTTTCAGCTATATTTTGAATTCCCTTTTTTGTCAAATTTTTTCTCTCCACTTCTTCCAAATAATAGATTTTAAGAATTTTTTGAGTTAAATCATCTGGGGCCTCTAAACTAAAAATATATTCCGAATTCAGTAAATACCTCGCCCCGCCACCTGAATCTGAGCTGAGAACTGGAACACCACAAGCCAAGGCCTCCAAAATAGAAACAGGCAAACCCTCGTTAATTGAAGAAAGAATAAATAAATCAATACTTCTCAAAATACTAGGTATTTTTTCATTTTCAGTAAATCCGTGAAAATGTACGCGGTCTTCCAACCCGTTATTTTTTATATAAAGATTAAGAACCTCTCTGTACTTTGTATCTTCATTTCCGTATAAATGTAATATTACTTGCTCTGGGAGTTGGTCTAATACTTTAATAACAAACAGTTGATTTTTATTTTCCCCTATATTTCCAATACACCCAATATTAAAATTTTGGTGAGGCAATTTTTCCATAGGTTTAAAAACTTCCATATCAACTCCATGGGGAATAAAAGAAATTTTATTCCGAAAAACTAAGGAATTAAAGAAGCGGTTTTTCATCTCAGGATTGTCATATGCAATATGATTAGACAGCCAACTTTTAAACAGCCATCTCTTTGACCAGGCATTGTTTTTTTTTGTGTATATATATTTAACTCCAGCCATTCGGCAAGCTAAGGCTTCCAAATAATTTGACTTATAGTCCCATGAGTGTACCACATCTATTTTATGGGACTTTATAAGCTTTCTGAAATTCAAGGTATCTTTAAGTTTGTTTGATGACCATTTGAAAACAAGACATCTTTTATCTGGAATGTCATCTGGAACAGTTTCAGGAAATTTCTCTACACAGATATGAGGGTCAAAAACAGTTTTATCAATCTTTCTAAATAGTGAAAGTAATACATACTGGCTGCCTGCGGTTTTAAAGTTAGGAATTGTATATAAAATCTTTATCCGCCTATCCATTATAAAGGTTTTTTCTCCACACTGCCAAAGTAAGCAACATACTCAATGGATGTGAATATCTTACAGCATCCACAGTTTTAAAATTATTGTAAAACTTAGCGAGCAAGGGTTTTGAAATAAAAGGGTGTAGATTTTCGGAAAAAAGCCAATGCTGTAGTTTTTCATCGTTTTCCATCCCTAAAAACTGAAGTTCCCAGTTCCGTTGAATGTAGGGCTTGCCAATTTTGCTTTTCAACTCCCTTTTTAATTTATTTCCTATCCGATAGGGTAAATTATTTGGCGAAATATTCTTTTCAAAAGTATAAAGATTAAATGGCCTATGGTCCTGCCAAGTTATTTTTGCTAAGGCCGGGTTTTGCTGTTTTATATATGCTATTTGAAGTTTTCTATCTGCCAAATATTCCTCTGGGACGGTACAGATAAATTCACACATTCTATCGTCATAATAGGGCAAGCTTATAGGGTGTGCGGCCTCAAAAACCGAAAGGTTTACCGAGGTCCATCGCGGTGCCCAATACAGGCTTTTAAAGGCGCGAAGTTTAGCGCTTGGATTTTCTATTTCAATTTTATTGAGCAAAGCAACAATTCGTTCACGCAAATAACTTTCGAAATCGCCTTCCAGACCCCACTCTTGCCAAAGGGCATTAGCAAGCTCAATCCCTCCTTTTTTGACTATCTTTTTTAAGATAATATCTAATAATTGATTTTCGGTTGTTCCTTCTGGTGCACCACGGTCAAACAGCACATCGCCCCAATGCCCAAGGGAAAAGGTGCCTTCCATTTTTTTGAACTCTTCCAAAACAGCCATTTGGCGAGGATGGGTAAAGTCTGAATAACATTGGTTTATAGAGGCCAATTCTTCCAATTTTGGCCAAAGATATCCTGATTCTATGGTAAATTCCTTAAAATCAAAACCACAGGTTTTTGCAATCTTTTTACCTATTCCACTTTCAGAAAAACCACCTTTAAAAGAATAACTATAAGCTGTAACTGGTTTCTTAAGCTTTGCCAGCGCAACTGCTTGGGTGCGGCTGTCCAATCCGCCCGAAAGGGGTAGGATTACTTTTTTGTCTTGCAATTGTTCTGCAGTAATTTGTTCAAACAATAAGGTGAACTCTTCCAATGCTGTTTCAAAACTAATATCCCTCGGACTGTAATGCCATTTGAACCAAGGTTTGCTTTCAAGAAGCAACCCATTATCATCCAGAATATTTTCGGAAGCCGCGGGCAGCACTTTTTTATTTTTCCAATAGGTATCCGTATCCAAAAAGAAACCTGTTGCAGCAAAAATGCAAATGGCTTCCTTGTCTAATTCGTGGAGGGTGTTGACCTTTGCGAAATGTTGGCGGGTTGGGATTATTGGGGTTTTTATCGAAGTTGGAAGTACGAAGTTGGAAGTACGAAGTGGGGGGCTCATTATTTTGTTTGTTTTTTTCGAGCGGTTTTGATAGAGGCAACGATAATTGATAAAATTTCGTCTCCTTCTTTATGCAAAACCCTAATTTCATTTAAAAGAGAAGGATTGAATTCGGACAATAATTCCAAAAAGTATAAAGTTTCATCTGCTTCTTCTTCGACAATTTTTAATTTATTGATAAAATCGGCAGTAGATTTTGCCCGCTGTGACGCCCTATAATTAGCTCCAATTGAACTGGAACATCTAATAAGTTGATTAATATATGCATTACATTCTCTTGTCTTTGGAATATTTTCACAAAACTTCCACACATCTATTGCATATTGGCGGGTCCGTTTAGTTATAGAATTTTCCATTTTTCTATCAGTGGTTGATTGTAGCTTTAAAATTACAAATTACTTAATTTTAAAGATAGGTTAAGAGTTATTTACTTCAATATTTATCCTTAAATCCATACTTCTAAACCAGTATTTCACACTTCGAACTTCTAACTTCGTACTTCTAACTTCGTACTTCTAACTTCGTACTTCGTACTTCGTACTTCATAATACAACTCTTCCATCCCCAGAACCATCTGCGCCTCATTATGTTGCTGCTCCACTTTTCCCCGAGCCTCGATTCTTACTTTTTCAATCATATCTAAAGGTAATTCCATAAAATGAATAATTGCCGCTGCAATAGCTTCCGGCTTTCTCGTGGGCACCATCCACCCATTCACTCCCTCCTCAATCAATTCTGGCACACCACCACAGTCTGTACTGATTACGGGCAAACCAATAGCCATAGCCTCTACCACTACATTCGGGATGCCTTCATCCAAGCTGGGCATTAACAACAACGCAGCTTCTGCCATTAATTTGAAAACTTCTTTTTGGGATCTTCTATTTTCCAAAAACACGCAATCTTCCAACCCGAGGTCGGCAACTAAAAACCGTAACTCCTCATCGACTGCCCCCCCAATAATTGTATAGAGAAACGGAATGTTTTTTTCTTTTAATTGTTTGCAAGTATGCAAAGCATAATCATAACCTTTTATCCAATGTGCTCTTCCTATTGATAGTAGCTTTAAAGGGATTGAACGCATATAATTTTCAGAAAAGGATATTTCCTGCAAGGGCAAACCTGTATAAATTACTTTATCAATCTTTTTGGGGGAAGTCCAAATTTTATTGCCATTAGCTGCAATAGCTTTGGAAACGGAATGAAAACCCGCCATTTTAGGATACCATTTTTTTAGATATTCAAAATTAGCTTCATCCACGAAAGGGCGTACATTGTTATGAAACCCTCTTTGACTCAATATTACTGGAATTTCCTGTTTTAAAAGTACTTCTTTAAACCAGGGGATTACTGAGGGCCATTGTAAATGTATAATGTCTGGAGAAATGTTTTTAAGAGCCAAGTCCAAGTTTTGCTGTTGCAATTCTTGGCGTTTCCCTTGTATTAATTTTCTAAGCGTAGGGAACAATAAATTAAACTTCTTCGACTGTAAAAGCTTGCTCAAAGTAGTACCCGTAAACTTCAACTTGCTTTGGTTGCTGCCCAAGGAAACATAGGTTATCCCTGCTACAGGTTGCGATATTTTTTCATTAAATCCAAGAATATATACCTGATGGTTTAAAACCAGGCCTTTCGCCAAACGATTAATAAAGGGCGTGGTTTTAAAACTGCCATCGAAGATTATTATTTTTAAATTTTTTGGCATTTCTTTATTCAACTTAATTTTTCATAAAACCCGTTAATATCCCTCATTACTTTCTCCCACTCCAACTCCACTGCTCTATCTCTTGAAGCTTTGCTCATTTTAGTCAAGCGAGGTTCGTCCTGCAATAAAGCAATGGTTTCATCAATAAAATCATCAATATTTCCACTTTCAACCAAAATATTGGAAGTGTTTTTTAAATAATTCGCGTTACCACCAACATTAGTCGTGATTATGGGAAGGCCGCAGGCCATGGCTTCCAAAAGGGAATTACAGGCCGTGCTGTCCATCAGGGGCAAATACAAAAGAGTAGCTTGTTGATAAAGTGTCCGCAGCTGTTCGTCATTTACGTCTGATAAAATATCGACACAACTATGTGGCTCAATTTTGCTACGATATGCAGGGTGAATAACTACTCTAATTTGCAAACTTGCAATTGCTGCGGCGAGTCTTGGCACACTTTTATTAAACGTATCGAAATTGCGAAGATGCTGCCCCACAAACAAAAGGCTGTTGTTTTCTCTTACTGAAGTATTTGGCACAAAAAACTCGGTATCTACGCCATGTGGTATATAGAACACATTTCCCAATTGCAACCAATCTTTTAAAAAACCCACTTGATTAGCACCTACCGCTACGACGCCATCCAACTTTTGCAAGGCTTTTGGATTGCTTATAGTCTCTTTTAATACTTTTGGTGGCTTATGAAATGTAGCGCAGAATTTAGTATTGGGAAATTTGCGTTTAAAAAAATCCAGATGACGAATATCCCGCTCCCCATTTAAAAAATGGACAATGTTTTTTTGTCCTTTGTGTTTTTTGAGCAATTGTAACAGTTCAATCGCTTTTAAAACACTCCCTACATTATAGTTCCCTAGATTCTGTGAATGAAAACCCGCTAAAATTTTGGCAATTCGAAACGGAAATTTAGTATTTCCATAAACTACTTTGGCATCTATATAATCCATCAATCTACCATAGCCAGAATTATTGGCATGGTGCGGAGAACGATGGTGGACCAGGAATATATTCACAACTACACAAGGGGTTTGTTTAACATAAGCTCCAAGATACGCTTTGTATTTTGAACAGGGTGAATGTGAGTTTCAAAATAAGTACGGGCATTTTTTGAGAGAATAGTTGCAAGCTCATCATTTGCCATTACCAAATTTATTTTTTCAATTAGTTCAATATCATTCTTAAAATATAATAGCTCTTTTCCCTCAATAAGTGGTGCGGGTAATTCTGTGGTAAGTGGTTCTGCTATAATTACTTTTCCTTGTGAAAGATACTCAGCCATTTTCCACGCTGGTGAGTTAGCCAAACCCCGTGTATATATAACAATTTTGGCTTTTTTCATAGCATCTAAATATGATTCAGGAGCAGCAGGAACATTTGTAAGGGCATCGCTGTATTTCTCAATGGCAATCTTAGAGGGCACAAAACCCCCTCTAAATATATTCGGAAAATGGTTTCGCAATAGTTTTATAAGATGGTAGCGCTGTTGGTGGATTTGTTTTACATCTATATCATATTCATGAAGAAAACAACGCGTTTGGAACATAATACTGTTTTCATAGGCTTTCCCAAAATTTTCAAAGCGGCTGATTTCCCTAGAAGTATTTATAAATTCCCAATGTTTTTTTTGGGCTTTATAGGTTTTAAGAATACGCTTTAAAATTTGGCTGTCCCATTTTAGATTAAGCCGCAGATTCGACAGAAAAAGTCCGAGAAAAAATTTGCCTTCTCCATGCTTGTATTCCGAATGCGTCCCAAAAGTGATACCCAATTTGTGAATCTTGACTTTTGAATTTTCCTTTATTGCATTTACAAACCTACTTTCAAAATTTCGCTTAAAGTAAAAATCGCAGCTATTCAATCCGGTCTCTGAAAAATGTTCGGCAAAATCATATAAATCAGTGGCAAAGCTTATTTTTTTGTTTGAAGAACTATCAATTAAAGTGTAGAATGAGGTTTTGGGATGGGGACGGGAGGTTTTTGTAATATAGCCATGCTTGTCCACAGTCAGTGTTCCTTTATTCTTCTTTAGGTACAGCTGCACCTTAACGTGTACAAGCCCCATTTTTTCAAGCTCAAACAAGCCCGTTTGGATATAGGAGGAATGATTGAGTTCCTGTGGGGTGTGAATGATTACGGTATAATTAGGCTGCATTCTACAAATTAACGAAAAACTTCATTGATTGAACTTTGTAAAGCTGTTTCCGTTTGAGCAAGGCTCCATTTTTGTTCCACTAAGTGTCTTGCATTTTTACTTATATTAAAATCAAGTTGTTTGGTCTGAAAATAATCCAACACCTTTTCTGCATACTTATCTTTAGAAGTCAATATCCCATTAATACCATTTTCAACAATCTCATCCGGTCCCCCTGAACCTTTTAAAGCTACCACAGGCGTGCCACAGGACATTGCTTCTACCATTACCATCCCAAAAGATTCGTGGGCGCTTGGCAATAAAAGTAGGTTGGCTTTTTGATAATAGGGTACCAATTTACTTTGCTCCACGGAACCAACAAAATTAACTTGTTCGGTTATTTGCAATTGTATTGCCAAGGCTTTAAGTTCAGAAAAATAAAGCTCATCGCTTACAGGGCCAACAATGGTTAATGTAACTTTTCTGCTTTGGCTTTTAATAAGAAAGGCTAAGGTTTCAAGGCAAAGCTCTATTTGTTTTAAGCGCGAAATGCGTCCAACAAAAAGCAATTCAATACTGTTAGAAGTTTTCTTTTTGGGAATAAAAATGGAAGTATCTATACCCAAGGGCATTACGCGAATGTTTAGGCTTTTAAACACCTCATTTTGCAACAATTGTCTTTTTTGGACTTCGGTATGTACAATAATGTGATGTGCATTTTCATAGTATGTTTTCGCCCGTAAATCGTAAGATATATGGATACCCCCTATCATTGCTATATAAGGCTTTTGTTTCTTAACAAGCATTTTCGCAAGCTTGAAGCAATAGGGACTGCCGTGGCCAGACATATTAATGATAGTAACGTCTGGGGTGTTGAAAAAGGAATTCCAATAATGAAAAATGGAATGTTGCTTACGCCAAACATGACGTTTTATAAAAAGAGGTTTGGTAATGGGCCAAAAAAACTTTTTAATACCGTTTACTTTTTTTGCAAAGGGAAAAATACTACCTGTAAAATAAGCTATGGAAACCTTATAATCTACATCCTGCAACTTTAGCAATGCTTTTTCATGGGGCTTGCTATGTGAATAAAAAAGATCTTTTTCACATAGGCCAATAGCTTTGGCGGAGAAGGGATGGAGAAGGGATATGATTTTCAAATCAAGCTAATCTTATGGGGTTTATAATTTTCTCCTTTTTATATTTTTCAATCTTTTTAAAGACCTTTATCCTTATTGTCGAAGGTATTTTTAAAGTCGCATTATCACTGTAATTTTTCAAAACAGAACTTTTAAGAATATGCTCCTCATAAATTTTAATATCATTTTTATTATTTTCTTCCGCTTTTAATTTTTGGGTTTCTGATAAATCTGAATATTTTAAATAGCCCTCATTGTATTTTCTTTGATTTTTATATTGAATTTTTCCTATCAATTTTTTATCCAAAACATCTTGAAGATAATTTAATGACTTATTATAATTATCTGCATCCCCAACAAAATCGAAATTAACCAAGAACGTATTGGCAATAGTATATTCATTTATGCCAGCTATTTTTTTTGTCATAAAGTCGTTATAAAACTCATTATTCAAAAATTCATCAATAGCGTTTACCCAACCAGTTTCTCTTAGATGGTTAAATTGAGAAATATAACGTTCTATTGGATTTCGCAAAAAAGTAATTCTTTTTGATTTAGGTAAAAACTCGAGATAAGGCCTTACACTATGCCCTCCAATACCTGATGGACAATAATGTAGGATTTTTTTATACTGATCAATGGTTAAATCATTGCGTTTTTCATTTCCGCCATAATTGTTTTTCGTAATATGGAAATAACGAGGATAGGTTAAAGATAAAATCTCATTAAAAGAAGTGCCAGCACATTTTTCGATATGTGTAAATACAAACATTTTATACAGCTTTTAATTTCCGTCTAATACGCTTCAAAAGCTTATCAAATTTCCTTTTTTTAATTCTCCGGGACTCTCTTCTATAGTATCCATCAAAAAAATTCTTAATCTCGTTGAATGCTTTGGAAAAAGTAGTATGCGTAATATAATGCATGCCGTTATAGCTTATATAAAATTGTTTTGGATTGTCTAAATAAGACACTTCACTATATTTCATAGTCCGTTTCCAATTGATAAAATGTAGATACATCACTTCATTTATTGGCTCTTCATTTTTCACCTCTAAGATTTTGCCTTCTTTCCAAAGCCATTTGTCCAAACAATATTCTTGATGGGCTTTTCCATTATTGTGGTTCATCAAATAATCTTCCCACCAAATTTTAAACTTAGCATGTTTCTTTTCATTTTTTAAATGAAATGTAAATGCTTCCTCGTCAATCCGCATCAATTTATTCAAGGATAGCAATTCTTTAAATTCTGGTATTGATAAGTATATGGAATTTATTTCTGGATTATTTTTTAAGATGGTAAAATGACCTGCTACGGCTTCTTTTCTACTGGAAATAATATCGTAATTGCTCAGTATATCATCTGAAACATACCCTCTGATATTTCCCCAAATGATATCTACATCACAAAAACCCCAAAAATCATAGTCTGAAATATATTCTTGGAATATTTCACCATAGGCAGGCCTTACATCACAGAGCTTACGTGGAGATAAGGGAACCTTTACGCCTAGCACATCATTTATTTTGTTGTTAAGCGATTCCAAAGTTGATGGAACAAAACGGACGTTCTCAGGATACACGTCAGGTATTGCACAATCAGTTATAAACAACCAATTGATGGAAGGATTCTTTGCAATGGAAACTAAATGTGCATCAAACCAAAGTGGCCATTTTCCTATATATGGTACTATGAGAACTATAGATTTCATCAATTAGAATTCATAATTAAATAGTTGGATATCCTTTCTATATACCTCATTCACAATTGCTTTTGTTTCTTCGTCATAATAAAGTCTATAGTCTTCCTTTCTTTTGGATGTATTTGTTTTTTTTAGGGTTCTTTTAATATTCAATTTATCGGTAATTTTTTTAAAATCTTCCTCTATATTCTCAAATCTACCAATAAAATCTACTGCAGTGTTACCTTTTTCATCTTCCAAAAAAACATGTTGATGTTGAAAATGAAGGGAATTATTGATGTTTTCCTCGGTTAGCCACTGTTTTACAAAATCTTTAAAATCTGTAAAAGCCAACAAATTGGCTTCTGCCCAAATTTTGTCCTTTTCCGTTAGCCCTCCTTTTTTCAAAAAAAAGAAGGTTGAAACCAAGCGATCCCATGGATTTCTGACAAAAGTAAATTTGTAGTATTGTTTGAAGGTTTTCGGTGAAAAGATCTTTTGATAATCCACAATTTTACGGTGGCTTCCTCCCGTATTACCGAAAAGAGTGTAGCAAACGGAAAGTCCCGCATTTTTTGGGATATGCACAAAAATGCATTTGTAATAATCCAAAGCTGCTATTGAAGATTGAAAAACAGGATTTTCAATCTGGTAAGGATCATAAACCTCAGCGCTTCTTTTCCGCCTTTGGTAGTCCCTCAAAATCATTTCAGCTTTAGCGGGCAAAAGGTTTAATATTGTTTTTACAACTCCCATTTACATTTAACCTTTAGGTTTAATTTGATCGAAACCTCTTCCAGTTATAATATTATAAACCATAAACAGCGCAAAGAGTGTTGTTGATTTATGGTGTACTTTTCGGAAGAAATTGAAATGTTTTAAAATCATTTTGAAATTTTTGCGCCCTACTAGATTTTTATAGGTTTTTCTCCCCTGTCTCTCTGCCTTTGCAACAATTTCCGGTTCGTTTTTATGTCTCTTTATAATTAATTTAGAAAGATATATCAAAGATTCCACTTGGGCGGAATTGCCTTTGGAAGTGTTTTTTGAAATAGAATCATGGCCTTCCCTATAAGTTGTTAAAGGCAAGTGGACAAAACAATATTTCAGTTCCTGATCAAACAATCTCGTAAAAAACTCATACTCCTGCGCTTTGTGAAGGTTTTCATCATAACGAAGTTTACCTATTACGGAACGCCGAACCATAACATCATTAGTTATTACTGGTTTTTTTCCCAAAATGAAATCCACATAAAAATCAGCACTTTCAAAAACTTCCAATTCTGGATTATCACTAAAATTGAATCTATTCTCTGTGCTATGTGTATCAATAACAATAGCTGCATCTTGCGCAAGCGCGTAACCAATTTTAATCCTCAACTTCTCAGTGTGCATCAAATCATCACTGTCAAACCATTGAATATAATCGCCTTTGCTTTTTTCAAAACCGTAATTTCTGCAGGCATTGGCACCTTTGGGTTTATTGGTAGGTCTTAAAAAATATTGAAAACGAGTGTCCTTTTTTGAGTGCGCTGCTACTATTACTTTTGTGTCATCGGTACTGCCATCATCAACCACTATACACTCCCAATTTTGATAGGTCTGCGCCAAAATGGAATCTAGGGTCTCCGCTATGAGGTGGGCGCGATTAAACGTAGGGATAATTATGGATACTAAAGGATTTTCAGTAGTCACGGGGCAGATTGTTTGGTTTCAAAAATAGGGAAAAGAATTGGGTTGTTGGTTGACGGTTGATCGTTGTTGGTTAATTTTTATAAGCTGACAACGTATTTTGTAAAACTTGAATATGCCGTTCCATGCTAAAATTTGCCAGAATGTTCCTTTTGCCTGCTTTTCCCATTTTTTTCGCGAATGCTTCGTCATTCAACAAAGCTATCATATTATTTGCCATCCCCTCAACATCGTGTTCTTCACAGAGCAAACCTGTTTCATTGTGGATTATTACGTCAGGTATTCCGGCATGTTTGGTTGATACCACTGGGATTCCTGCCGCACTTGCCTCCAAAACTGCCAAAGGGGTGCCTTCCATATCGCCCGTTTCAGCAGTTATGGAGTGCTGTACAAAACCTAAAGATTCCGATAGTAGTTCTCGGTATTTCTCGGAAGTTATTATTCCAGGAAATTCCACTTGGGCTTCTATGCCAAAATGCTTAACCAAGTTTTTGCAGACATTCAGCAGTTGACCATCACCGGCCATTATAAGCTTTGCATCCGGATGTTTTTCAATGGCCTTTTTAAAGGCAAGTATTGTATAGTATGGCGCCTTTTTATCAGTAAATCTGCCAATGGCCACAAACTGTTTTTCAGTAAACTTTGGCTGAACTTCCAAGAACTCGGGTTGTGGGCCGTACACATTGTATTCTAATTTCTTTTGGGGACAGCCCATTTCTAAAAGCATGTGTTCCATTTTTCGGGATACGGCAACCACTTTTGAGGCATACTGAAACACCTCATTATAATTGTTATGGTCTTTAACCACTTTTGTGACACTGGCATCATAGCCGTGAAAATGAACTACTAAGGGCAAGCCTGATTTTTTAATGAAAGGCAGGATGAAGTGCGCATGGGTGCCGTATTCTGCAAGGACAACATCAATCTTATTCTTCCTTAGCGAATTTAAAATGATGGTTTCTTGGATGAAATTGGAAGGTTTTTTTAAAAGCCTCCGCTTTAAGTTTAGTAATCGTCTTTCCCAAGAGCTTGATAATTGGGGATCTGATTCCAATTGAATGTTTTTGCGCCCGTAATAATAATAGATGTTTCCCTTTAAATAGTTTTTATGCGCCTGTATAAAGGTCTCAGAATAGGGATTTTGGTTGGGAGTAAAAATGGCGATGTTTAACACGGGCTACTTTTTCAATTTGAAGCTAAGGAATTTTAAAAATAAAGAAAAATTATTGCTAAAAGGCAGGTGAATTGCATAAAATGGGGCAGCTAAAACTGCTTTGAGAGGATAAAGTTTAAACCATTTTTTTAACAAAACCTCATTTTTGCCCTTATTGGTAAGATTGAGATTTTTAAAAGCATAGTACCTAATTTCGCTCTCTTCCAATAAACGTGTTTTTTTCTTTTTTGCTGTATTGTGTTTTCTGCTTATTGTACCGTGATTTCGAAAATAGTTTAAGGGCTTGGAAACAAAAGTAATATTAGCTTTATCGCATAGTTTTACCCAAAAAAGCCAATCGCCACACATTTTCATCTGTACCATTTTGTCTGAAAAAAAAGTAGCATCTATTAAATTGTGTTTAAAAATTACGGCACTGGCATTGGGTATGACATTTTTAACCAATAAATATTTTTCAATAAATTCAAGGCCTGAAATTTCAAAATCAGCTTTCCAGATATTCGGATCAAACTCTTTAGTATAATCAATTCTATTCAACAGTATTTTTCCACTTTCGTCCACATCAACGGTTTGTGAATAATAAATGCCTGAGTTATCTTTTACCCTTTTTAATAGGTTTTCCAAAAAAGTAAGTTCACAATAGTCATCACTTTCAGCAATCCAAATATATTCTCCCTTTGCAAGATCAATTCCTTTTTGCCATTGCTTAAAAGGGCTTCCGGAATTATTCGAATTCATAATTAAGTGAGCTACTTTTGGATGATTGCGATACGACTCTAAAATTTCTTTGCTGCCATCCGTAGAAGCATCGTCCAAAAGAATGACCTCAAAATCTTGAAAGGTTTGACCAAATACAGTGTCTAGCCGCTGTTTTAAATACGGCTTGTGGTTGTAGTTAGGGATCAGTATAGATACTTTTGGAATCACGTTGCTGCTAAAGCTTTTTTTGTTGCCTCAAGATACCCTTTTCCATATTTAGTACACGGCTCCAAATGGTTGCCTTCGGCCCACTCGTTCATGGCATTAATGAATACAAAATTCTCTTCTTGGGAATATGGTTTGAATTTATTGACAATCGCTTTTAACCATTGAAAGTATACTTCGGGAGTGCTACCAATAGCTACTGCTCCCTTGTCTCCTTTTCTAGCTGTATTGTCCCAAGAGGGAGTTACACAGCGGTAGAGCTTATAACTAGGTGTTTCCCGCTCCAAGCAGTCCTGTACCCCTCTTTTAAAATCCCTTAAGTCCAAAGTTTGGGATGATTTTCTTATTCCTATTTTTTCTAACAAGCTTGGAGGCTGTTTCAGTTTGTGCTTTATCACTTGATGGGGTGAAAATTCTACCAAGGCATCAAAATTGATTGTTTCTGGATTTACGTTTTTATTAAAGCTCTCGGCAACGCATAGATACAGACCTTTAAAACCATATTCCTTTACGGCAATTTCACGCCATAAGGTGGCTGTTTTTTTCATATCGGGAAATAAATCTTGACGATAGACCATAAATACAGGGCAACCATCCACTTTTATATAGCGTTCATCTGAAAAAACAGCTTCACAAAGCCATCGAATATGTGCGGCATCATCGTCCAAACCATATTCTTGTTTTATTAAAATTTCATTGTCAAGGCCATCCCATCGTCTCGTCCAATTTTCATTGGCCCAGCACAACATAAAAGGCATGTCCAAGTCTTTTTGTTTTAGCATTCCATCCAAAGGTTGGTCCAAAAGACGTTTTCCATTAAACCAATAATGATAATAGCAGAACCCATATATCCCGTGTTCCTTGGCAATAGCAGCTTGTGCTTCTCTAGCTTGGGGCAAACGCAGGTCATAAAAGCCTAAATCTGTAGGCAAATGCGGCTGATAGTGATCTTCAAATAAAGGGGTTGCTTTTGTAACATTGGTCCATTCCGTAAAACCTTTTCCCCACCACAAATCGTTCTCCGGGATTGGGTGGAATTGAGGCAGCACAAAAGCTATTGGTCTCAAGTTTGTCATTTACAAAGCCTTTTTCATTATAACAATTTCTATATATTCTGCCCGAATACCAAAGTGCAGATCATCAATATATACAATTTTGGTTTCTGCCCCCGTATATTCTTTTATATAGTCTATAATATCAAAGCCCCAATGCATCGTAACGGGCGATCCTTTTTTGTCCACAGGATTGCCATGCCATTCTGGTTCAAATAGAAACTCAGGGTTTCCATCCTTTCCTTTATTTGCCCATCGCTGGGTTGCATTGTGCTTGTTAATTATAGGCACCGAAAAGATATGTGCCCCTCCAGGTTTTAAGGTGCGATAAATCTCTTTAAATGCTTTGTCGGGTTCGTAAATATGCTCCATAACATCTGAAGTTACCACCAAATCAAATATCGAATCTTCAAAGGTCTGTTGTTCCAGATCCTCACATCTAATTCCGTTTACTAATGTACCCGGAGGGGTATTGGGAAAGTACTGGGTTTCCAAATACTCTTTTGCCTTTTGCCGTAATAAAACGGAATGCCCCCTATTGCCCGGAGAAGATTCATGGATTTTAAGCTCTTGCCAATTTGGATATTCGTTTTTAATGGTAAGCATAAGGGCGCGTTCCCGCGGGATGGAATTGCAATTACTGCATCTGAAAAAATCCCTTAACCATTGATGTCTAGAAATGAAAGTGACTTCTTGCTCACAACAGGGGCAAAAGCCTTTTTGCTTGAAAAAGAAAGCCCCAATCCTGTTTTCATAAACCGCCTTGACCTTTTGATAGATATATTTTTTCAATTTATTTTTCAAAGGTTTCTTTTTTAATGGCTTGGCGGTTTTTGTATCCTTTTTACCATGTTTCTGTTTCTTCAAAACCAATTCATAGCGATTAAAATCTGGCGTGTTTAACATAGGATGAAAAACATCCATTTTGAAATACTTCATTACATTTTCCAGAAAGTCTTCAGAAAAAGTAGCATCTCCTCCATAAGATGAGAGACCGCCGGCTACAAAATTGGATATCGTTAAATTTACAAATTCAAATGGTTGTTTGGCCCAAGCGCGCAAATTAAAATCCCAGTCAGCTGTAACGGTATAACGCTTTTCAAAATAGCCTACTTCTTCCTTTATAAAGCGCGTATTGTAAAAGATTGCCTGATGGCAAATATTTTTATTCAGCAGCTTCGGGAGGTCGAAAAGGCCATCATAAATTGTCCCATCTTCCGCCCAACCTGTATTTCCAATTATTTTAGCATTGCCGTAGATTACTTTCGCATTTGAAACTAGCGTGTGTTGTTGGATTTGCCCAAGCACCTGTGGACTATAAAAACTATCGTCACTGCCCATAAAAAGGAGCCATGTGCCCTCTGCCAAATCTATGGCTTTGTTCATGGCGTCATAAATTCCTTCGTCTTTTTCAGAAATAAATTTAAGGGAAGGAAGCTGTTTTTTATAGCGAGTTACCACCTCTTGAGTATCATCTATAGAGCCGCTGTCCATAATGATTACTTCATAGGAAGTAAAGTTTTGAAGTTGAATACTTTCAAGGGAAGTCGCAAGTTTATCACCCGAATTATATGTTGGGATTACAATTGAGAAAAAAGGTGGCTTGGTATTCAAGTTTTGAGTGTTTTTAAAACAAAGCTTTTTGATGGAATTGTTAGATTTTTATACATTACAGAAAAGTGAATTTCTTCATTTAATAAAAAAGGCTTCACTACTCCACCCATTTTGGGGTTCCTATCAATTTATTTTTGCAGCTGTTTCTAATCCTTTTTGAAAAAGTCCACGGCAATTTACCAAGTATTTTCATAAAAGCTGAAATTGTATAGAAACTAATCTTTTTTGACATAGAAATTTTCTGAAAATTTAATTTCAAGGAAGTTTCTGCTTCTTTTAGATATCTATTTTGGTCATTAGATTTTTGTCCTTCTCTTTTTCTAAAAGCTGCCAATTGCCTTTTAGTACAATACAAGGTCTCAAAATTGAAAAAACGCATCCACAAATCAAAATCGGATGCTAGGGTGTATTGCAAACTAAGGTGTCCTCCCGCTTTATTCCATAGTTCTCGCGTCCAGAAAGTAGATTCTTGCTGTATAAAAGAAAAATTGGCTCTGTGCTCGCTAAGGTAAAAGAACCAGGGAGAAAAAACTTGTTCCCGCTGAAGAACTACTTCTCCATTTTCATTAATTACGGAAGGCAATCCCTGCAGCCAGTGCATTTTTTTATTCGCTGTAAATTTCTTTGCTATATATTTTAGGGAACCTTCCCAAAGAACATCATCAGAATTAATCCAGCACATAATAGCTCCTGATGATCGTGAAAACCCTTTGTTGATAGCGTCATACATACCATTATCTGGTTCGCTAACCCAATAGTGTAATTTTTCCTGATACTTTTCTATTGTTTTAACCGATGTATCTGAGCTTCCCCCGTCCATAATGATATATTCCAAATTGGGGTAATCTTGGTCCAATACAGACAAAATTGTACGTTCCAAAAATTCTCCTTGGTTGTAGTTGGGAGTTACTACGGTTATTTTTGGATATGTAGTTGCAGCGTTCAATTTAAATGAAATTGTTTCAAATTTATGCTATATAAACTTGGGGTTAGCCTATATAGCATCATAGGTATTATTTAAAAAAGTGGAACTCTTAGATGGTATGAAAAACAGATCCATCTGCCAGAAAGCACGATCGTTTTCTCGCAGCATAGGGTCAACCAATTCTACGGGGGAAAAGCCAAGCTTTTCCATATAACTACACATTTCCCAGAACTTAAGACTATCGGTTGTTAACTGAAAATTATACACCTCTATAATAATCAACTCAGCGGCTTGAATCACTTTCTTTGCGCCTTCAAGGATGGGGATTTCATACCCATGTGTGTCCAATTTCAACAAATAGGGGCCTGGAAGTTGTCTATTCTTGATCTCCTGATCTACACTTATCACCGGCACTTCAATACAATTGCCATCAAGGGGCGTATCTGAAGCCGTACCCCCAAACAAATTACTGTTTTCAAAATATATTGTACCCGCTTCTCTACCCGCAGCAGCCAGCACAAAATCGAGTTTAAGGTTTCGGTCCTTACAAGCTTTTAGCCCTTCCAAATGACCTTGTTGTGCTTCTACCAATAAATAATTTGCGTCAGGGTAAAACTTCATTAGGCGTTCAGACCAGCGACCGTCTGAGGCTCCTACATCTATTACAGTAGCAATTTTTAACCCCCTAGACAAACAACGTTTAAACCCTTCCTCCATAGAAAATTTATTCTTTGGGATATGGAGCGTTTTCTGGTCTATTCTTTTTATTTGATAGCCTCTCTTGCGCAATAAGCCTTTAATCATCCTCTTTATCATAACTACTTAAATCTTAATTCGTAAAGATATTTTTTTAAAAGCCAAATACTATTATTTCTTCTTTTTGCATTAGTTGAAGCTTCTCCTAAATGCATAAAATAATTGAAAGCTGTTGTTTGCTTAATTGTTACATCCTGAAAGCCATCATACTCATTTTGAATATCCTCACCCAGATAATTTGCATAGCCATTTAGAAAATCCTTAAAATCCTTATTAATACTTTTTTTATCTGTACGCGCCTTAACAGTCTTATAATTGCTTTCAGAATTTTGAAATGGATCACCATATCCTCCCTTGTACTTATCATTCTTCTGCGTGTCTAAAACAGAAGCGTCATAGGGAATACCAATCCAATTGTATATTTTTTGCACTTCAGCTGGGGTATCGCTAATAAGTTCTTCGTAAGAAAGATTATATACGTTCTTATTTTCCTTATTCGCCATAGAAAACGAACGCAACTTTTGTGGGGCTTGCAGCAAATCTCTTCTAAAGATGTTTAATTCTTGAAAGGAAGTAAACCCCCACGTTTTTATCATAGATTTTGCAACATCAATGGGATTCCTATGCAATACAATAACTTTACTGCCTGGAAATAGGCTAGTTATTTCAGGCGAAATCTCCCAATAACGGGGTGTCTTATCAACTATAAATTGGTATCCATCAAACATGGGGCTGTACAGTTTCAATAAAAAATCGTGAAATGCTTCCCTAAATTTTAAATTGGGATACTTGCCTAAGTATTCTTTGAAGGCTCCAACCGCCAACGTATTATCAAATTTTGCCTGTACCAAGGAAGGCTTTATTTGGTTCGCAAAATTAAGCAGCATCCAGGACTCACTACACGTATTGACTTCAGCATTGTTAGACAGCAAGTTTTGCAGATAGGTGGAACCACTACGGGGCTGGGAAATGATGAATATGAGTTGTTCTTCTTTCAAACTATATTTTATCAATTAACCGTTTCAATCTTCTCTTAATTTTAAATATTAATGTATTGTTCGCTGTAACTTTCTTATCCTTAAAATTTGATAAATATCTTTCAATACTACCATTGATTTTTTCCTGTTCTTTTGGACTAAAGTTAAGTATCAATTTTTTATGTTTTTCATTTATATAATTCAAACAACTTAAATGAATAGACTTTTCCTTATTCGAAAGCCCTTCGCCATGCAAGCGATATATGCTGAGTGCTTTCATTGAAAAAGCTGTATTGGCTTTTGTTGTTAATCTGATTCGATATTCGAAATCTTCATATATGTCTAGCTTTTCATCATATCCTCCAGTATCATTCAATAATTCTTTTGTAATCATTTCATAACGAAATAACGCATTTCGAGGAAAGTCCCTACATAGCACTTCCTTTAATATATTATTGTTTTGAGGTATTTTAGAAATATCCGAACACCAAACCCTTTTTATTGAATCTATTTGGTCTTCAGAAATATAGAAGTTTGTATAAACTAAATCAGCATTAGTTTGTTGAATTAGCTGGTATTGTGTTTTTAATTTATCTGGCAAGTAAACATCATCGCCATCTAACCAAGTAATTAAGTCGCCTTTAACGAGAGAAAGAGCAATATTTCTAGTTTTTGTAATCCCTTTATTTTCTTTATTAAAATATGAAATAATGTTTGGTTCTTTTATACAATATTCTTCAATTAAATCTTGTGAACCATCTGTAGAGGCATCATCAATAATTACTATTTCGTAAGGTTGAATAGTTTGAGCCAATACACTATCTATAGCTTCCTTTAGAAATTCTTTTTGATTATATGAAGTTATGTAAACGGAGATTTTCATTAGTCTAATACTCTTTTGGGAGGCTTATTAAAACGATAATTATCTCTGTAATCAACAAAGAAAACCCTTGCAATTACTTTTTCAATTAGGCTTGGTTCTTTAAGGAAACAATTGTTAGGATTCACATAGGTATTCTTTCTAAAAAGATATTTTAAAAATAACGCTTCTTTAAAACTTAAAATATTTGTCGTTTTTCTCTTTAAAGCATCTTGAGGATTAGCATTATATTGTTCCGAAGTATACCATATTTGGTTTTCCGTCATAGTCTTTTCACCTGGATGCTTAAAGTTGTTAAAACTTAAAAGTTTTTCGTCCCATGGTAAGCCTATAAATGAGCAAAGTTCTTTTGAATACTTTTCTAAATCACTTATTAATAACTCATACTTTATAATAATAACGCTGTCGGGATGTTTTTTTTCAAGCCGTTGCATTAATCCATAAACATACTCCATATAAGCCGCCGCAATAAATACATTCGTCGTAAAATCTGGAGGAACAACTCCTGCTTTTTTTGCTCTTATAGCCACATTTTTCATCGAGTTAAATGTTGTTATAGGATTGCGGAGAACCATTATAAACTTAGCATCAGGAAATAACTCCAATAATTCTTCAAAGTACAGTATATTCCACGGTGTTTTTTCGCTTATGTAGGCTACTGATTCATTCAGGCTTAAAGGAGTAATTAATGAGTTTATCATGTTCCTTATAGCATCATCAATTTGTTCACTATTTGTATAAACTTCAATCCTACCTTGTTTGAGCGAATTCTGCAACTTAGTGCGCAAATCTATAATATTCGGGATTCTATCAAATTCTGGACCGCCATATACCAATGGATGTGTATCTAGAACATTCTGCACAAGTGTGGTACCTGAACGTGGAAGACCCGCAACAAATATCTTGTTAACCATTAGATTTTAACCATTTAATTACTTTCTGTACCGAACCAGTTTTTTGTTCTGTTTTACTTATCTCAGTTTCATTATTTAATTCTTTATTTAACAGTAACCAATGTTTCTTGATTATTGCATTATTTATAATTTCTGGCTTTTTATTTATTAAATGCTTATAAACTTTAAAAGCCTCATTGCAATTGTGCAAATAGTAGTCATTAAGGTTTTTATTCAACCAAACTTTGTCTTCACCTATATGAAAAGTAAGATGCTCTTTTTTAAAAAAAAACAAATTATCAGTAAAAGCTATCAAATTGGCCAAAAGTGTTATTCCAACCTTACTAACCCCAATAGCAACATTATTCAAACTCAATTGTTTATGTAGTTTTAATTTAAAAACAAAACAATCAAAACCAGGGTGAGCTTCACCGTAATCTGCGTAAGCATCAGCAAGTGTTTTAAGTGTATACTGTTTAGAAATAGTTCTACGATTAATTACAAAAGCATCGTATCCGTCTTTTATCTTTTGGTTTATAAATAAATAAAAATGTGGTTGCACTGCAATATCTACATTGGTATATACAATATAATCAGCTTCAGTATCATAATCCACTGCCCGGTCTAAAATATCTTGAAGTAAGGGAAGCTTTCTCTGCTTTTCAAAAGCTCCAAAATCCAATACAGACCGATCAAGATCTTTGGTTTTAGCAAAAAAATCCGGTATTATACTATGATCTTCAGGATATTGTGTGGTGATTAAATTAACTTCAATTTCATTAACCGCAAATTGCCTTGCCCTTCGCATAGACTCAAAAGTAACTGGTTGGGCAACAAACAGGTCTGAAGCTTCAGAAACATTAACTGGATTGATGATGTGGGTTAGTTTAATCATTTGAGTCAAAAAATTCTTAAGTATTTTTTAAATTTCAATACCTCTTCAGATTCTATAAACTTTGGAACTGTAGAATCAATAACATACGTACTTCCCTTTGGATGTTGTTGTTTGGCTTTCGTATAGTTTTTAAAATCTAAACTTCTTAGATTTCTTTTTAATAGATACTTCTTTTTTATAAAGAATAAATTTTGATAGTTGTCTCCAACAAAAATATAGTCAGCGTTTTTTTTGAAAAAGTTCAATATCTGAGCTTTATAATTGTCGTCATTAGCTTCTATGATGAAAAGTTTTACACTAAAAGACTTTAGGTCTAACCCCTTTAGCACTTCTAATTCAAAACCTTCTACGTCTATGGAAAGAACATCTATAGTTTCAATATTTAGCTTACCAAATAAAGAGGTTAATGTTGTTGCGGAAACTTTTATTTTTTCAGGCTCCGTATATTCCAATCCCCTATTTTCATAGCGTTTTTTAACGTCGACCGCATCGTAGTTACAGCCAGATAGCACCCCAATTTCTTCGGCGAAAAAGTCAATTTCTATAATGTTTTCATCACCAACTACCGCATTATTAATATTTATGGAAGTAGGTCTATTCTTTTCAAGATACTTAAATATTGTGGGGTTTGGCTCAATACAAATCGACTTCCACCCTAATTGTTCAAAAGCAAAACTATTGCTTAAATGAACTCCGTCAAAAGCCCCCACTTCTACCACAACTCCTGAAGTGGATTTACCTAGCAATTGCCAAGCTACATAGTCATCAGCATGTTGGCTATTTGAAATAAATTTATTCATTATGATAAACTTGATTGATTTTTATTGAAATCCACATATTAAGAATTTCATATTAATTTCATTGTTTTGATAAACTTTATCTCGAGGATATTTTACCTACAAAATAGTGAGATTTTATTCTACAAATTTTGGGTTAAGCACAGACCTTAAAAGTATAAATTATTTTATGTTAAAAAACTAAGCTACTATTTTATATATATACTGTTGGTAATTTGTGTTTCATTTATTTTATCAAAACAATATTTAGTGAACAATTCTGCTCCAAAATCATTAAAATGTATTCCATCGACAAAAAGTGAATCGTTCCATATATCTTTACTAGAATTCACAAAATGATGTTTATCCTTAAGAATGCTATCTAAACGGCTGCTGTGGTTGTTATAAATATTCATTTCGGCAGGGTTAAATTCCGAAAACAGCCCTTCTCTGTATGGTGATTGGAAAAAATATAATTTTAAATTATTTTCATTACAGAATTTAGAAATGCTATCCAGATAGACATATTCAATTTCAGAGATTTCCTTATCAAAATGATTATCTAACCATCTTTTCTCTTTTATGTTAAAACCTACATTTTTAAACTTAACCATTCCATACTGGTCATATCCCAAATATTGATAATCATTATTGCAGTTTCTTACATACTCTGCATATTTAAGGTTTTCCGAATAATAACTTAAGTTGAAATTCTTCATAAATGAGTATGAAGTCCCCAGGTTATTGTTAGTTAAGTAGTAATTAATAAAATCTGAGTCCATTCGTTTATTCCCTTGCTGGAAATCAACTACATTACTTACAATGATTATTTTGTCAAGGGGATATATACTATATAATAATTTCAAGAAGTTGAAATTATCTTGCATTTTCATTCCCCAAGACGCGGTATTTAAATATTTAGTAGTTTGAAATTCAGCTAAAATAACTTCCGAATCTAGATTGTTTTGTGTCATTGAAGAGCCAATAGAAACTATTTCTGGGTTTATAGAATGTTTTTTTATGAAAAGTATTTTTTCATTGAAAGAATAACTATCGGTAAAATTTAAGGCAGGAATATTTTCAATTCCAACTAAGCTTATAACACTTATTATATGTAAACTAGAAAGAATCAAAAAAAAGAAAAGAAACCTGAAGATGTTTTCAATAAAATGTTTCATACTTAAAATTGAAAATATATAAATTGTTGTTCTTTACCACCAAACCAAAATATAGAAACGATAATTACATAATACATTAAGTATCTTAATGGCCATCTCCATTTTATTCCTAATTGTTTAATGGCATATTGACTTTCTCTTCCAAGCCATTCAATAATTAGGAAAATACTTAATAAAATGAATATTGGTTTAACAAGATCATCTCTCTCGAATATAGGAAATGTAAACAGTGAACTTGAAAAAATTTCTGAAATGTAGTTAAATGCGTGATTAATATTATTCGCTCTAAAAAATATCCAAGCAATAACTGTTAATCCAAAAGTTAATAGTATTGATAAAAACTCTTTAATAGTCGGCAAATATTTTCCTTGAGCCACTATATCGAGATTATTTTTGTTTTTATTAGTTAGAAAAATGGGTAAAAAATATAGCGCATTTAGAGCACCCCAAGCTATAAACGTCCAATTTGCTCCATGCCAAAACCCACTTACAAGGAAAATAATAAAAACATTTTTTATTCTACTCCAAGTTTTACCACGACTTCCTCCTAAAGGAATATAAAGGTAATCTCTAAACCAAGTAGAAAGTGATATGTGCCATCGTCTCCAAAATTCTGCAATGTCTCTTGAAAAGTAAGGAAATGCAAAATTTTGCTTTAATTTAAAACCAAACAAACGAGATGTACCAATAGCAATATCTGAATAACCTGAAAAGTCACCATAAATTTGAAAAGCAAAAAAAAGAGCTCCTAAAACTAAAGTACTTCCTGAATATTCAGATGAATTATTGAAAATTATATTGGCGTATTGTGCACAGTTATCTGCAATAACAATTTTCTTAAATAAACCCCAAAGTATTTGTTTCATTCCGTCAGCAGCTGCAGAGTGTTCAAATTGTCGTTTTTTGAAGAATTGAGGTAATAAATTGTTTGCTCGTTCAATAGGTCCAGCAACTAATTGAGGAAAGAAACTAACAAAAGCTGAAAAAGCAATAAAATCTTTAGTTGGCTCAAGTTTTCGCTTATAGATATCAATTGTATAACTTAAGGTTTGAAATGTGTAAAAACTAATCCCAACAGGTAAAATAATATTTAGGGAATTGGCTTTTATTTCCGTGCCAAAAAATGAAAAAGCTGTTACAAAATTGTCGAGAAAGAAATTGTAATACTTAAAAAACCCAAGTAGACCGAGATTCACAAATATACTTATCCAAAGTAAGATCTTTCTATTTGATGACTTCTTTTGCTCGGATAGACCCTTTCCGACCAGATAATCAATTATTGTACTAAAAAATATCAATAACAAAAATCGCCAATCCCACCAACCGTAAAAAATATAACTTGCTACAACTATAAGTAGATTTTGTAGTTTCAAGTTTTTGTTAAAGACAAACCAATATAGAATAAAAATTATAGGTAAGAATATTGCAAAGTCTATGGTGTTAAAAAGCATTTTTAATATTCTAATTGTTTATTTTCTTTCGTCTTTTCATTTTGACTAACAATGTTTGAATAAATGGCCATTTCAATAGCTATTATTTATTAGCTACTAGAATTTGATTTTATAAAAATGGCATCAACTTGTCGCAATTGCCCTTTATTGGTCAAGGAATAATTGTATAAGTTAAAAAGTTCAAAGCCAAATGATCGTATTAATTTCACTGTTTCTTCGAAAGGAATTTGTCCTTCATAGGTAGGAAGCATTATGATTTCGGTATATATCATATCCACAATACCTTTTTCCAAGGTTTTCTTTGCACCATTTAAAACCATAAACTCTGCCCCTTGCACATCCATCTTAAGTATATCAATTTTTTCTATAGCATGTGCAGTAACAAAATTATCTAATGTTGTCATTTCTACCTCAACTGTCCCTAGGGCCTCTAATAAACCTTCACCCCATACAACCTCACTAGATTTATGTGCTTTAAATATGGAATTAGTTGGGGCGGAAGTATTTGTTTGAAATTTTGATGTTCCCTCCTGTGCGCTTAAACCTTTATTAATACAAATAATATTATTAAAGGATACTGTGTTTTTTTCTAAAGTTGAAAAAGAATCTGGAAATGGTTCAAAGCAAAATATTTTGCTTTTTGGAAAAAGCTTATTGTACTTTAAAGCGATACCTCCAACATAAGCTCCAACGTCAAATATTGTAAGTTCACTATTATAGTCTTTAATTAGATGCTTTTGAACTTTATAGGCATCTGTATTATTGCTGTTGTTATTATTGTTACTGCTTTCTCTTTTAGTTGAAACTTTATAAATTTTAAATCCAAATTTGCCTAATATTTTATTTATAAATTTTTTCATGTTTATTTTTTTATAGCTCTCTACAGCCAAAAAAGGTCTTTAAAAAATTAGTACTTTGAGTCTTAAGGTTTCGATGCTTTAATTAATATAAAGTGAAGAAATTAACTAAAAAAATTTTTCTTATTGTTATTCAATATTTTCAAATTTAGTTTTTAATAGAAAAGACGGCCATATCTCTCTTTCATTAGTAACTTGAAAAATCAACGCGTTATTAATTCTTAATATTGGTGTTTTATTATTTATTGTAATAACAGTAAAATTAATAGAATAGGTTCCTTTTGACATTTGAATTTTAGGATGAACAATTTTACATTTAATTCTCCCATTTTCAATTTTCAATTCCATTTCTCTAGTGTTGGGGTGGAGAAGTGCTACGGGACGTTGCTCTTTATCTGAAATTGTTATATAAAACTCTGGTACTTCTTTTAATAGTTCGGTTTTTAAATCTACTAAAATTGTAAGATCATCCTCCCATTTTATTTGTGGAATACCGTTAAAATCATTTCTGACACTTAATAGCTCTATACTTTCAAGTGTGACAGACCCATCACTAAAAATTATGTTATGTTCTATATTTGCAAAACGGTTATAATATAAATCAATCGCCTTCCCAACATCATCTCCTTGGAAAATAGCTTCTCCCTTGTCCATCAAAATAATCTCATTGCAAATTCTAGAAACCATGGGCATGGAATGTGAAACAAAAACGATAGCCGTTTTGGGAAGAATATTGTCTATCTGCTGAAAACATTTTAAAATAAAGCCCAAGTCCCCTACCGCCAAAACTTCATCAATAATCAAAACATCCGGTTCCATCTGTGCCGCCACGGCAAAGCCCAGACGTACCCTCATCCCACTGCTATAATTCTGTACGGGCATGTCTATAAACTCGCGTATTTCGGCAAAGTCTATAATCTCTTCTACTTTTTGGTCTATCTCCTTACGGGTAAACCCAAGGATGGCACCGTTGTTATAGATGTTTTCCCTGCCACTAAGGATAGGGTTAAAACCCGCTCCTAGCTCTATCAACGCCCCTACCCGACCTTTAATGGTCACTTTGCCAGCATCGGGATTTATTAGGCCGTTCAATATTTTTAAAAGTGTAGATTTCCCGGCACCGTTATGCCCTATCAGCCCCAAACACTCGCCGCGGCGTAGCTCAAAGCTAATATCCTTTACCGCCCAAAACTCCTTTGGCCGCAGTTCCCGCTCGTTGCGGTTGCCGCCCAGGCCACTGGCCAAATCCTTTACCCCATACCATAGGCTGGTCTTAAGGTCTTTGCAGAACTTTTTGGAGAGGTTTTCGACGGATACTAGGACTTCGTTTTTCAATGAGTGATTAGTGATTAGTGATTAGTGATTAGTGATTAGTGATTAGTGATTAGTGATTAGTGATTAGTGATTAGTGATTAGTGATTAGTGATTAGTGAAAATCTAAATTAATGATTACATATTATTCATTACACATTAATAATTACTAATTATCATGCGCTCATTCTCTCAACCAAAATAGGGATTGAAATTCTATAGAACAACAAAGCAATAAAAAACAAGGGGACACTGCAAGCGATTACTATTAAAAAATAGGTTAAATACATGGGCGGCATGCCTACGGCCAAATCGCGGGCTGTCAATATGATTGGGGTAAATGGGTTCAGTTCCATCACGGTTTTCATAATTCCACTTTTGGGGATGGCATAGACCACTGGGGTAACATACATTAAAAAACCCAAGGTAAATCCTATAAATCTGCCTATATCCTTATATAGCATCCCTAAAGGGGTAATAAACAATCCAAGAGTAGTTCCAAATAATACCCCTCCTAAAATAGCAAGCGGAAAGAGCAACAAGCTCCAATGGAACCCAACTCCATAAAAGAAAATAAACACCACTAGTAACAATATTTTTATGGAGCTATTGAACAATAGTTTATACACCCCCGCAACTATCAAAGCCTCCTTGGGAAAATTGATTTTGGACAAAATAGACTTTGCTCCACTGGTACTGTTTATGGGCGAGTTTATGGCCTCTTTAACAATAGACCATAATAGTGTCCCTGAAAAGGCATATACCGGATAGGGAATGCCCGTGTCGGTAACCCGAATGGTTCCTGAGCTATTAAGAAAAATCCACACAAAAGCGGTTGTAAGCGGCGTTACAAAAGCCCAAATAATGCCAAGATAACTTTGGCGGTACTGTGCCTGTATATCTCTTTTAGCTAATTGAAAAGACAAAAAGCGCGAGCCAATAATGTCTGTCAAGCTCTCTTTCAGCATTTTGCCAATGCGGAAATTGTTTTCCTTTTGATAGACTTTGGTTTCCAGTTCCATGGTTTGGTCCCGAAGCTTCGGGAGGCTTCTTTTTTATTGGGGGCTAAGATAGGGAATTTTGATTTGAAGATGGGTGAATTTGTGAATAGGTGAGTTTGTGAATTTGTGAATTTGTGAGTTTGGGATTTGGGATTTGGGATTTGGGATTTGGTTGTTGGTTGAGTGGTTTTGTGAGTGTGTGAATTTGTGAGTTTGTGAGTTTGTGAATTTGTGAATTTGTGATTTGGGATTTGGGTTTTGGGATTTGGGATTTGGGTTTTGGGATTTGGGATTTGGGATTTGGTTGTTGGTTGAGTGGTTTTGTGAGTGTGTGAATTTGTGAGTTTGTGAGTTTGTGAATTTGTGAATTTGGGATTTGGAATTTGGGATTTGGTATTTAGGATTTAGCTATTCGCCTAACCCCTTCCGCCAGCTGGATTGATAATCTATGAGAAAATGAAAATTGTTGCCAGCTGCCACCTTCCCCTTTAACTATAGTTCGTTGTTTACTTGAAATTTCTTCTAAGGGGAAGGAGCATTTGGGGTGCTACTGTAAGAGCTAGTGGATTTGAGGGAGCGATAGCCGAGTTTAAATTTGTATCGAGACCCAGTTGGTTAATCTGTGAGTGAGTGAATGAGTGAATTTTGGATTTGGAGAGTTGATAGGTGAAGTAAACTTTTATCGAGAACCTAATTAGATAATTTATGCCATTAGGGAGGATATTTTAGAATCCAATGCGCCATGTATTATTAAAATAAGTATTAAATTTGAAAAATAAGTTAGCCTTTAGCGTACAGCTTAAAGCCTAAAGCCAATAAAAATGGAACAAAAAATACATCAAGGCCGTAACGTAAAACGTTTTCGTGAAATGCTGGGCATTAAGCAGGAAGCGTTGGCCTATGAACTTGGCGAGGACTGGAACCAAAAGAAAATATCCTTACTGGAACAGAAGGAAGCTATTGATACGCCCTTGTTGGAGCAGATCTCTGAAGTGCTGCATATACCCGTGGATGCCTTTAAAAATTTTGATGAGGAACAGGCTATCAATATAATTTCTAATACTTTTGACAACTGTAACCAACCTGCATCTGTTTTTTATAATTCTACAATTAATCCACTGGAACAGTTAATTAAGGTGCACGAAGAAAAAATTGCCCTCTACGAGCGTATGCTAAAGGAAAAAGACGAGATGATGGCACGTTTGGAGAAGTTGGTGCAAAAGCAATAACCACTTCCCTTCCATATAAATTACACTACAAATAGGGGTCGATTGTCTGTTGTGGGTTACTGAGTTATTGAGTTACTGCAACTGCCTCCTACAACTGAATACTGTAAAAAGTTTCACCGCGAATACACAAATTGTTTATTGTAGTGGGTTATTCAATTCTCATTATTCATTATTCATTATTCATTATTCATTATTCATTATTCATTATTAATTATTAATTATTAATTATCAATTTTTCAATCATAATCTCTAACCTTGGTTAACAACTTTCCCTTTTCGCTCTTCGCTCTTAGCTTATCGCTTAAAGCCTTCAGCAAAAACCTGCCTTAGCGCATAGTTCATGTCGAGTTAATGTATAGTTCAGGTTGTGGTAATGTATGGTTTGGAGTGCGCCAATGTATGGTTCAGTGCGTCCTAATGTATGGTTCAAGGGGGTTGAATGCTACCCTAATGCTACTTTCATGCTACGTTTAAGCTACCTTTTCCCTAGGTTACTCCTAGTATCATGCTACTTTTTTGGGTTTCTGTTGTCGGTTGAGTGAGTTTGTGAGTGTGTGAGTTAGTGAATTTGGGATTTGGAATTTGGGATTTGGAATTTGGAATTTGGGATTTGGTTGAGTGGTTTTGTGAGTTTGTGAGTTTGTGAGTATATGAATTTGCGTGTTCGTGAATGTGGATTTAGCTATTCGCCTAACCCCTTCCGCCAGCTGGATTGAAGATGTAGCTGTTAATCAAATTATGTCCCAGCTGCCACCTTCCCCTATAAGTTCCTTTAGTCCTTTAGATTTAAATTAATTACAAGGGGAAGGAGCACACGATTAGCCTATTATGAAAGTACATTGTTGATTTGTTAATCGGCCTGCCAGTAGGTGGGTTCAGGGTTTGGAACCAAGAAACTGGACTGAAAGACAGCTCTCTGCCCCTTTGGGGCCAAGGGGACTGTGGGATTTGTTTTTGAGTCATGGAATATTTCGATTTCGATTTCGATTTTGTTCTCAACCCAACTCATAACTACTACCCTCTAATCTCTACTCACTGACCAATAACCCCTTCCGCCAGCTGGATTGAAGATGTAGCTGTTAATCAAATTATGTCCCAGCTGCCACCTTCCCCTATAAGTCCCTTTAGTCCTTTAGATTTAAATTAATTACAAGGGGAAGGAGCACACGATTAGCCTATTATGAAAGTACATTGTTGATTTGTTAATCGGCCTGCCAGTAGGTGGGTTCAGGGTTTGGAACCAAGAAACTGGACTGAAAGACAGCTCTCTGCCCCTTTGGGGCCAAGGGGACTGTGGGATTTGTTTTTGAGTCATGGAATATTTCAACCCAATAATTTTATTCCACGAGATAGGTAAATTCAATGTTACACGGTAAGCCAATACCAACATACGCTCTTCCATCTCCTGAGTTTCCACCATTTTCGAAATTAGAGGATACAAATAAATCAATTTCAAAACGGTATGTAAACGGCTGACCTGCAACTAAATCAACATACACAATTAGAGAGGAATCATGCCTAAATTGTTCAAAGTAAGTTCCACCAGCAATATCACGATTGTGTACAGAGTAAGCGTGGGTATATATTAAATATTGATCCGGCCCCAATGTTATTCTAAAATACCCTTCCTGTGTAGCCATAGAAGTAGCATATCCGGGTTCTGGCACAATTTTACCAGCTCCGAAATTAACATTTGCCTTAATTCTATAAGTTCCGGAATATTTTGGAGTAAAAGACGAACCAGATCCTAAACCTGTTATATCAACATATCCTCCACTATCAACTATTCTTTGTCCTAAACCTGATTGCTGTGCAATTTCTGAATCTTCTCTAATATATTGTGTTGTCCATTTACTTCCGTTCCAAGCGTAAAGTCCGGGAAAAACGTCATTAGTTCCTGTGGTGGTTGTATTTGTGTTGTAAACAACGGTTCCGACTGCTAAACTACCTCCATTTGGATTTTGAACAGGAGCCTCAACCTCTGTAGAGGTTAACGCAAAACGGGGGTACACAATTCCCGCGGTGCTATTTTGCATATCTACCAATCCCTGTGGTGTAGCTGTAGGTGTTCCAGTACTAATAGACACTTGTGCTAAACTTGACATTGCAATTAATGAGAACATCGCAAAGAATATATTTTTGTATAGGTTAAGTTTTTTCATGATTTGGGTAATTTTAAAATAGATAAAAAATAACGCTAAATTTATTCTCCTATATAGGTAAACTCTATTTGACAGTCTAATTCATTTCCTACATACCCACGTCCTGTATAAACAGTAGGACCAGGTGGGCCAGAGAGTTCGCTAACCACAACATTATCTATCATAGCGGTTCTCCCTAAGTTACTGTTGTAGTATTCAAACCGAAGGGTATGATTATTTCCAGGAACCACGGGAATAGAACTACTATACGAGGTGTTACCATTGGTGTTTAATAAATAGACTAAATCTGTACCACCCACTTTTATGCCTTGATCATCGTCCCATAGAAAAATTCGAAGATAATTTGTACTACTTCTACTTCTAAATCTATAATCAAAGCTAATATTCACTCTGTCTAATGTGGGGGTAAAAGCCATTCTAGCTGTAGCGTTTTGCGTACAAGTACTAATATTACCGGCATTAATATTAAGCGTCCTGTTTGAACAGGATGTACAGGGATCGGGACCTGTATTATTTACTACCCATCCTTGAGTTGGACACTGGGCATCTGGAGTGAAACTTTGAACTACCGTATAGGCTCCTTCAAAATCTTCATTAATCAAATCAACCGCAGTTGGTGGATTATATGCAGAACCATTGCCAAGGAACCCAGGGGAATCATAAGCATCGAAACTCAATGAAAAAGGGTAAGTGGTCCCAGCAGTAAGCGTAACATAATTAGTTTCATATGATTCCTTAAAAATGCCTTCAAAATAAGTTCCAGATCCTATATAACTTGAAAAGGCCGAAAATGCAGTAGTATCAAAAGAATAAGGTGTGCCATTAAACAAAAATCTAAACATGCCCTTAGCTTGGCTCACAAAAATACTGTTGTTAGTTGCAGTTCTACCTCCAGCAAAATTCGCTCTTACCTCAATTCTGTAAAGCCCTGAATATTTTGCAGTAAATGTTTTTGCATCACTAATTCCCAAGCCTGGAATATCCTGATAACCACCTGCAAAATTTGCATCTGTTCTGAGTACAGCGGTTTGATTATACAATTCAGATTGTCTTTTCTTATAGTGAACCACCCATTCAGAACCATTCCAAACATAAATACCTGGATATATATCTGTAATAAGCCCGGTATTAGTTGTATTTGTGTTATAAACAACCGTTCCTTCTACAATGGGACCTCCCTGCGGATTGATTACTGTAGTAGCATCATCAGTGCCTAACAAAGCAACATTAGGGTAAACTACACCTAGCGTTGAACTGTTAAAGTCTATTATTCCTTTGGGGTCTGTTGTATTAATACCTACTTGGGCAAAAGAAATACTCGATATAAATACTGTCGCAACTAAATTAATACTATATAGTAAAGTAATTTTTTTCATGAGCATTAGTTTTATTAGGTTGATTTCTAATCCAGAAAAACAAATTCAACGGTACAAGGAATATCTCCGCCTAGCCATCCCATTCCAGTTCCGGAATCACCATTATTTACAAATCCGTCTGCAACCGTTTGATCAAACCTTAAACCAAAATTATAGGGTGTGTTTGCAACGAGGTCTTTATAAATTACCACTGTAGATTGTTCCCAAATGTCATAATATTGGGTACCCCCTCCATGTCTGCCAGACCAGGTATGTGCTGGGAAAAATTCATCTACGCCATCAAATGTAAATTTAAAAACCCCTGTCATTACCGCAACATCAGTACCGAAACCGGAATTGTCAACGTAGCCTCCGCCCCAATTCACACTTACTTCAATTTTGTATGTTCCTGTATAGGCAGGAGTAAAAATTTGACTTACCAAACCTGGAATATTTTGATAACCCCCCGCCGTAACCGTTCTTAATGCGCCACCACTATTATCTTGTTTAAAGATTTCCGCATTTTTTTTCGGAAATTCATTAATCCAATCTACACCATCCCACATATAAATACCTGGGTAAACACTTTGGGCACCAAAATTAGTGGTTACTGTATTATAAACTACGGTTCCCACAGCAGGATTTCCCCCTTGTGGGTTTAATACAGGGGCAGCTAAATCTGTTCTTGAGAGGGCAACTCTTGGCAATACAAGACCGTATTTATTAGTGCCTGAGTCATTATTTAAATCTAATACACCTTTAGGGGTTACCGTACCAATACCCACTTGGGCATTGCTTACCGAAACGGTAAAAAAAGTAAGAATACAGAATATAAGTACTTTTGGGAAGTATTTTTGTACCATAGTTTGGGGCTTTGGGTTTCTACAAACATCGGACAATATTACATGTTTTTACGATATAATGCAAATTTTATCCTTAAACGCATTAATATTTTGACAAAAATTGATTTTAATGTTAATTTTTTAAATATTTGTCAGAAAATTCGCTGTTTTAATGTAGGAAATTCCTTTCGGATATAAGGGGTATTCGTTTTACTGAGAACCCAATTTAAGTATCACCCTTGAAGGCTATATTCCTAAAATATAAGCGACTAGGAATGAAAGTAAGACTAAAGTGAAATAATATTGCAAAATTGGCATGTTCAATTTGCGTGGCGTGAATTGTGAGGCGTAGAGGGTTGTGGCTTCTTGGAATTATGGAATTGTGGAATTGGCGAAGCGGATTTTGGTGTTTCGAATGCTCTTTGGCCAAATTCGACTATGTTCAGAGCAGGCTGCTCTGCATGACAGATTTAGGATTTGGCACTTCGTATTTCGTATTTCAACTGTCAAGCCGTGTGGATTTGAGTTATGTATAACGGTTTCAAATTTGTTGTTGACTTTGTGGATAAGTGAATAGGTGAATAGGTGAGTGAGTGAGTGAGTGAGTGAAAAAATATTTAATAAAAAACCCTGCTAAGCTTTTGACTTGCAGGGTATGCTATATTAATCTAAAAACAAATCTTTTATTATCTTGGACACCAAGTTTATTGATTTTATTTACAAGTTGTATGGGCTGGTAAAGTTTTCAATAAACCAAATAGTTTAGTTATTATTCTTAACATTTTCATCATTTAAATTCAATTCAGTCTGATGTTTTTCTACTTTAACTTCACTTGAATTTTCAACAGTTTTAAGCACCATCTTTTGCTTGTTTGACGCAAAATTTGGTCTATCGCGTTTTAAGCTCTTTTTTGGATTTTCAGCATCCAGTTCTAAATTTACTCTGGCGTCCATATCAAAAGCACTTTCAAATGGAAGAATTTCAATTCCCTCACCCAAGTTATCATCCGCAGGTTCAAACCACACCGGATTGACATAGCACATTACGTGGTTATCTCTAAGCTTTAGCTTATCTGTGCCATTAATATCAGTTTCATAACTTTGTTCTCCACTAACATACGGAAAACTCGTAAGCGCATAGCCTATAATGCGGCAAGATTCAGTGGCCTTCACTGCCCTTCCTCTATATGTTTTTGAAAGAGTTAGAGGATCGCCAGGTTTTATATTTCCGTTTTCAACGGTAACTAAAACTGGCACCTGCCCCAAAAGCCCTACATTAACATAATTAGGGTCCTCTCCTCTTGTGCCTCCTATATTGTCATTATTTCTTGTTCCCCCTATGGAAACGATACCTACGGTTTTTGCCACATCCCTTGGCCTCGCTCTTCTTACGCCACTCGCATTACTTGGATCCATGGCAACTATCTCACCCACTCCAAGTGTTCTGTCACTTGTTTTAAAATATTCTGAATAATCACCCGCTCCACTTGAATTGACATACCAATCGGCATCCCCTACTGAGAAATAAATTCTTCCCCGATTACCCCCTGTTCCTGTAGTTCGTTGTAAAAATATGGATCCATTATACCATCTTGGTAATTGGGGGTTATTATTATTCGGTCCCAAATGTGCAGATATCACCGTTTCACCAGAAGCAACAAGTAAACCCGTATTATAAGTGCCTCCATTCGCAGAAGCAATTATTCCAAAATTTTCATCCCATACACTATCATACCCAGCCAAAACTGCATAATTATTATTATTCCTTTGGGTATATAATCCTTCTGTTGCAGAATTCATAAATCCATAATTATTTGCACCAAAATTACTGTAAACTCCGAAATCAGGAGCACCTAAAACACCAAAACGATTACCATTAGTACCATTAAAATGCGAACCCATTACACCATAACCGTTTTCGGCAGCAGTACCAGCTATACCTGTTCCCGTAGCACCTGTGAAATAAGTTCCAGCGTTATTTCCAACACCTACAATTGCAGTACTGGAAGTTGTATTTGAATTCGTAGCCATAACGCCCAAGCCATCGCTCTGATTGGAACTTGCATAAATTGCCTGCGCGCCGCTTTCAGTTACAGTACTAAAAACTCCAAAATCGTTAGCCTCGCCAGTAATATTCAATTTTACATTACCATAATAACCTCCTATCCCAACATTGCCATTAGTTAAAATACCCATTCGTTCGGAATTATTTACTCTAAATGCCAAAGGTTGGTTATCTGTTGTGCCAATAAAGTTATTAGCCGCATTAGTTCCTGCATTCCCTAGAGTACTCCAATCAATACTTGCCGCCCCAACGCGAATCCAACCCGATCCATCATTATAATAATATCCAGGAGTAACATTATTTGGCGCTACACCAGCCGTTGCTGTGTTGTAAATCACCATACCTTCAATATTGGCCGTCAAAGGTGCAAAGCTATTGGTACCTGTTAAACCTACACGAGGCAGGAGTAAACCTCCTGGAGTGTTGGTGGCATCAATATCAAGCAAGGCATTAGGGTTCGGGTTTGTAGTTCCAATTCCAACCTGCGAAAAGCCATTAAAAGTTAAAAGGGACAAAAGGCAGCAAAAAAGTAAAGCCCACCTTTGAGGAGTGTATGTGTTCTTCATGAAAAAAAAGCTTAAAAGAATAAGGTTATTTTTATCTCAAAGGGGCATAACAATAATAGAAAACCACTACAATAAATGCAAATTTTATAGGGTTTACTTGGGGTTTTGGGAGATATGTTACGAAATACTCAAAATATCCGTCAAGATGATTTCAAATTTCGATAAGCGGAATTTTTGTGTAGGAGATTACCTATTTGTAAGTCGTTCTATTTTAAGCATTTTGAAACTTTAACATTTCAATTTTATCAAAATGAGGTGAAATTCCGCTAGAAAGGGGTTTTTAGTTGTCGGTTGTGAGTTGTCGGTTCTCAGTTGTCGGTTCTCAGTTGTCGGTTGTCTGTTGTGAAACCATTTTATATGTAACCAAGAACTGAGAACTGAATTAAAATTTCTTCCAAGTAATCTCCATTCCATCCTTTACCGAAAACAATGGATTATACCCTAAAAGGTTTTTTGCTTTGTCAATATTTGCTAGAGAATCACGTACATCGCCTTTGCGTGGTGGGCCGTAAAAGGCTTTTAAATTTTTATCTGAAATGGCTTGAAGATCGTTCCATAAGGTATTAAGACTTATTCT
>Ga0209344_10000974_pt1 | contig 42111 bp, 32 predicted proteins | sample Cruoilmetagenom6_FD_187293 | JGI IMG/M metagenome (GOLD analysis project Ga0209344, IMG submission 187293) | Oil polluted marine microbial communities from Coal Oil Point, Santa Barbara, California, USA - Santa Barbara Oil Seep Sample 6 (SPAdes)... | ecosystem: Environmental > Aquatic > Marine... | reverse complement strand
TCTTTCGCGGAGGAAATGCTGATTCACGAGCACGGACTCGTGAAAATCCGTGAAGACATGCCGCTCGACCGAGCCGCGGTGATTGGCTGCGGTATTACCACCGGCACAGGTGCAGTCTTTCGCACCGCACGCGTCCGCCCCGGCAGCACCGTCGCCGTGATCGGCGCAGGCGGCGTCGGCCTCGCCGCCATCCAAGGCGCCCGCATTGCCGGCGCCAACCGCATCATTGCCGTCGACATGCTCACCCCAAAACTCGAAATCGCAAAAGAACTCGGGGCCACCCACACCGTCGATGCATCCGCAGGCGACCCTGTCGCGCAAGTCCTCGAACTCACGAGCGGCGGCGTTGACTACAGCTTCGAAGCCATCGGCCTCAAAAAAACCGCAGAACAAGCATTCGGCATGCTCCGCAGCGGCGGCACCGCCACCGTGATCGGCATGATCCCGCTTGACCAAAGTATCGAAATTCCGGGTATGCAGTTCCTTATGGAGAAAAAACTACAAGGCTCGGCAATGGGCTCAACCCAGTTCCGCACCGACATGCCCCGCCTGGTCGACATGTACATGGACGGGCGCCTCAAGCTCGACGAAATGCTCTCCGCCCACCTCACGCTCGACCAAATCAACGACGGCTTTGCCGCCATGAAACGCGGCGAAGGCGCCCGCCAAGTCGTCGACTTCAACTAACCAACACCTGGCCAGATCCGAGCAGGCCCGACCAAGCCCACCAGAAAAAACAGAAAAAATCAGCGGCGTTCTCCCCGCGAACTCACCCTTGCACGGGAGAACGCCCTCTTACCCCTACTTCTACTTCACCTCCCCCACCACAGCGCAGATCCACCTCCCCCACCCACATCACGAACCAAAAGCTCCCACCCACTCTTCCAAAAGAAATCACACTAAACAGAAAAAACTATTCGGCCCCGTATAGAACCGGAGAAGAAGACCGGATACTCTATAACCCATTCTTAGAAAGAGGGACATGGTGTTCTTTCGCCGTCTTTTCCGCTTCACAGGACTTACCGCAAGTCTCGGTATTGCAGGCTATTTCTTTGTCTTGCGTCCCTGGGCACAACGCTCCAGCGCGACTGATGACGAGACACGCAGACCCCTGCCAGGGGACGAACTTGTGGCCGACCCAAAAGAAACAGTCACATATGCAGTGACTATTGCAGCGCCCGCTGCCAAAATATGGCCATGGCTTGTACAAATGGGTGGAAAACGTGCCGGATGGTACAGCTACGATCGCTTTACCAATAAGGGTGAAAAAAGCGCCAATCATATCCTGTCAGATCTGCAGCATCTCGCCGTAGGCGACATTCTCTCTGCGACTGCAGAAGAGAAAGAAGGGTTTTTCGTCGCCTTTACCGACGAAAACAAAGCACTCGTGCTCGACATGCTGGTCGACTTCGACGAACGCCGACCGGTGAATCCGACAGCCCCACGGGAAGAAGAACTCGAAATGTTCTTCCGCACATCATGGGCTTTCGTACTCGACGAGATAGATGAAAACACGACTCGCATGCTGGTTCGTAACCGGATAGATTACGCGCCTCCTAGTTTTTTCACCCCCGTCTATCGTTTCCTCTTCCGACCTGCCCACTTTGCCGTGCAACGCGAACAACTTGTGGGGATAAAGCGCAGAGCTGAAAGCACCGTCTGAACTTCAGCCATTCTGCGGGCAGTCTGAGAAAGAAGAGTGCTGCTCGCAGGCCTGAGGGGCAAGAGTAGAATAGGTCCATAAGAGCGGTTCGCGCTACCTTGAGAAAAGGGTTTTGAGAATACATTTTCCAGTGTCTTCTTCAGTAACCCTGCCCGTAATGCGCGTGTCTAATGGTTAGTATTAAAATACGTGGCACCCTCTCCCTTTTTTTACCTGTAACTGTCACCAGCAAACGCTGGTCAGTACTCGAATACATATGAAATGAGGTGAAATCACAGCGGCAGCCCCGCGCTCAGCCGTCTCGTTCATCTCCCCCTGTTCTACGCGAAAACTTCCCTTCTCCCCTCACGTTCCAACCCCAAGCTTTCCCGCCGCATACTTCTCTTATGTTCATGAGGTTCTGAAATTGCACACGCAAGCCAAGCGCCAACCCGGCTGGCAAGATTCCGAAAAAACTTCCGGGACCCTGCTCCCTGTGATCGAAATCATCCCCGAATCGTGCTATGACAATCCCGTCTGGAAAGGACTGGGATACTTCGCTCGCGATCTTCTGGTCTATGGTCTTATCCTTTTTGGCCTTGCGTCCACCGACCATATTCTGCTGCTCATCCCACTCTGGGTTTTGTCGGGATTCGCAGTCAGTGCCCTCTTTATCGTGGGTCATGATGCCGCCCACGCAGCCTTGTTCAAAAGCAAACGGATCAATGGGGTGATCGGTCGTCTCGCGATGCTCCCCTCTCTACATATCTTTGAAGCATGGGTTCTCGGACACAACCGCATACATCATGCGCACACGGTACGCCAAGGAATGGACTTCGTCTGGCATCCACTCACTCCTACAGAATTTGAGGCCCTCTCACCGGCAGCGAAACGCATGCACAAGATCGAATGGTCGTCTGCCGGCACTGGGATCTACTACTTGCGGGAAATCTGGTGGCGAAAAATGGTGTTCTTCACCCCGCCAAAAAAATGGGTCCGTCGCATACAGCGTGACTCTTGGATTGTTCGGGGCTTTGCCCTTGTTGCCACCGCCACGCTTTTTACGCTCGGATGGTCTCAGTACGGTTCTCTTCTCGGAGCATTTTGGCTTTGGTGCAAACTTCTCGTGATCCCCTTCGTGCTCTTCTGTTATGTCATTGGTTGGGTAGTACACGTGCATCACATCTCCGAAACCATCCAATGGCGCAAACGCAAAGAATGGACCAAGTACCAGGGACAGATGGAAGGAACCACCATCCTCCACGCCCCTGCCTGGCTCAACTTCTTCGTACACTGGATCTTCGTGCATGTACCTCACCATGTCGACATGCGGATTCCAATGTACAAATTGAAAGAGGCGAGCGAAAGCATTATCGAGCACTTCCCCGGCGTGATCGAAGAACGGCCCCTGCGCTTGCGCGACTTCGTGAAAAACGCGAAAGCCTGCAAGCTTTACGACTTCGAAGCGGGCGAATGGCTTACCTATAAAGAAGCCGCAGAAATGGTCTCCCAGAAAACCGCGACTGCTGCCTGAAAACAGTTGCCACACTCGACACGCTCCCGCGAAACATACCCGCGCAGCGACAATCCTTTGCCGGGTCACACTTGATCTGTGACTGCAGTCGCTTTTGCCAGAGTCGGGAACTTGTTTTGCTGCTTTCTGGCAACTCCGGCAACCGGGACAACACAGTGACAACACAGTTCGGTTTCGGGATTGCACGATTACTGCGGTGCTTCTCCCACGAAGCGCATACACCGCATCAGTAGCGGCAACCAATCAAGAGAGAAGAAAACCTCTCGATGGCCCCCCGGCGGGAAACAACAAGACAGTCAGGCTGTGGAATGGGCAGTTTGGAAGACTCATGCGCACTTTCGCAAGGCAACAGGGGGGAATACGCGAGATCGCTTTTCCCGACAATTGCCGGGATCTACATCCCTGGCAGCACAGACATCGACCGCACAATCCGGTTACAGGATACCAGCGCCTCTCCGAGATAAGAAGCAAGAAGTACGAGCTTGCCGCCCTAAGGCGATTTCACGCTCCCTGACGGACTCTTTGCAGTAGCCCTTTACACTTCCTGTACACCCAAAGTAGAAGTCTATAGGCGTCTCGGTGTCGCAAAACGCACACGGAGGTCTTCCTCGAACATACTCCAAGGCCGCGCAACAGAAATATTTTCAGAAAAGACGTAAAAAATCGTCGGGAGCAGACACTCGCTGCTGCCCTGCCACGAGTGCCTGCTCCCAACGAAATCTTTCACAAACCACAGGAAAAGAGATTTTTCAGGAGTTCCATGCTCTTACTTGTCCTGCTCTTTCTCCCCAGGATGAAAACACAATCAGGGATCAGCGAAGGCTGCCAGCCTGGTAAAAAAGGCTGTCGACCTGACGAAGAGACTCCCGAAAAAAGCGAGAGACGAACAAGGGCTTCCAGCAAAAAATCCAAAAGCCTGCTCCTCTTTGGCGAAAGGTCGTAGAAAATATCAGGATCGAGCAAGCAGCATCACACGCAAGGTGTGTGTCACTCAGTTGCAGCCTCTGCTCCAACCTCTGCGATGCAGAACATTCCCCCTTGTGGGTCAAAAAGCTTAGCATAACGCGCAGAGGGAGAATAAGGAGTAGGACTGATAAGAACTTTTCCTCCCAGCTTGACAGCAGCTGCTACCACTTCATCACAATCCAAAACCCCAAAGTACACAGACCAGTGTGGAGGAAATTCCGCTATTTCATTCTCCAGATTTTCCACACCTGCAAGGATCGCTTCTCCGTCAAGTGAAAACCCCATGGACGGATCTTGGCCGGCCTCTGCCCCGTCACCAAAAGACACCATATTCCAACCAAAAACCGCTTGGTAAAAATCTGCAGCAGCATCTCGGTTGTTCGTCGACAACTCATACCAGCAGGGAGCTCCAACCTCATTCTGTCGCATCACAACATCGTTGCCCCCTTCACCGCCACACAACACGTTGATGGCCGCTCCTGCAGGGTCAGCAATTACGGCAGCCTGGTCACCGTTCCCAACATCATAAGGTGCACACAGCACTGCACCCCCCGCAGCCTCTGCACGTTGCGCTGCCTCAGCAGCAGAGGAAACAGAAACACAAGCGTCCCATACAGGGGGCATGCCCTTATTTTTTTGGGCAAATTTTTGGGTAAATTTTTGGGCAAAGAGAGCAGCAACAGGCACGTCATGCAAAAGAAACATGTCACAAACGGCCGCAGGCGGGACTGCCTCCATTGAGACTTTTTTCCAAGCAAAGAGACTCGAATAAAAGTCCCCTGCCCCAGCCACATCTGTCGTCTTGAGATCAACCCAAGAGAAGAGTTCATGAGAATGAAAGGTCTCTGTAGCCATAAGGTTTTCCTTTCGAGTGAAGATCAAGTGAGAAATCCGGCGTTGTCGCGAGTTTTCGCGACGCACCGATCCGACCGAAGACAGCAATCAGCACAAAAGACGCAACAAGATTTCATGGTCTCATCAATAACAAACTCTGAAACAAAGTTCACCGCGTGCTCTCGCGTGAATACCTTTTGCGCATGCCGCTCATCGATCTGCATACACCCGTAGTGTATCGAACGTGTGTTCGATACACAAGAGAAAACCTGCTGTGGCAACAACAGCCTTCCCAACAGGAAAACTCTTTTACGCCAGAGTCATCGACACCCCTCAAACAACCTTGACAACCTCGAAAGTCTTGTCTCTTTTTTCAAGACCCACTCTTCTTCCGCACTCAAAACCCGCGAAAAACCGCATTATTTTAGAGCGAGCATCCACACGACAGGACAAAATGACAGTGGAAAATAATGTCATGCCTGTGCAGAAACCAAAGAAAAATGCAGGACAGGAAAAACCATTACAAGAGGAGTTCCACGGGCCTGCTGCGATCCACCCACACGGCGGCACGCTTTCAAACAGCGTTTTCTCTCGCGTCACAGACCTCACAGCCGGCTTCTCGCAGCCGATCCCACCGCTGATCTCTCGTAGCCAACCTCACAGTTTTACATGTATCATGCAAAACTGGCGCGCAAAGGCACGCTACTGTGTCGCGATATTCTCCTGACCGCTCCCCTGCTTATTCCACTTCTGGAACAGGCCCAAGAGAGGAAAATTCGACGAGCAGCTTATCCCCCTGCGGAAGAAGTGCCAAATCTTCTTTGATCTTGCGCATGCGAAACCGAAAAGACTGTTGGCGTCTCGAATTATCCTGATCCCGAAGCACACGCTGCAATGCCTCGTCCACGATAGAGCGGCCAGAAATTTTCTCTCCTCCAACCCCGATGACCGTACGACACCTGATTTCAGAGAGCGCGCATTGCAAGTAACTCACATGCACTGTCTCATCGTCTTGTATGTAGCCCACGCTGCGGGCTGCAAAGTCAGGCTCGGCGCTGCAAGCAGGGTCACCAAGCACCTCAGAAGCCCACTGAAAAGTGGTAAACGCTGCGAGTTCAATCGCCAGAAGCCGCATCATCGATTGCACAAGCGCGTCTACTACCGGCGGAATGCCCTCAACAAGGGGGACGAGAGCTGGAGCATTTTCTGAGGTTTGTGTGTTCTCCGACTCAGAAGAAGCGTTGGAAAATGTCCCGAGCGAAAGACCCGAATAGACATCTTCGGGAACAGGGGGATTTTCAAGGGCGGCGTCTCGAATGATGTACCACATTTCATCATGGCCACACTCATGCCGGCCCTTATAGTCAGACCCCGCTTCGTCATGGCCATGCGCGGTAAAAAGCGCATCCAAATGGGCCAGACATGTTCCTGTAAGGTCTTCCACGAAAAAAGGCTGCAAGGGATCTCGCGGGAAACGTTGCAATCCGACATTCCCAAACCCTTCGACCACACCAATCAAAGTAAGAATGCTGGATATAGCGGTCTTTGCCCCATGTTGCAGAAGAAACTTGGCCTGGGCAATATTCGGAAAATAATCACTGGGCAGATCCTCAACGCCCATAACCTGCACGGGATTTTCCTCTGTAACCAGGCGATTCGTCCAAGCCTCCACTGCGCTCATCCGACACAGAGAACGCGGAGAAATCCAGTTCCCTTCCGCATCAAGACCACCATGGTAGAGACGATCTTCATAATACACACGAGACGCGTACCCCTGGTCAGCCATGAGATCTTCATAGGTATAAACAAGTTTCGCAGACATACAGCCTCCCCTTTTTCTGGCCGGCCCACTTCTTATTCAAATATAAACCAGTACGATATAAAATTTTCTCAGGAAAAACTACCTGAAAACCAGGCAAATCCCATGAAAAACCATGAAGCAGCACATTGCCGATACGGGCAGCCAGGGCAATATCAAGAAGTAGGAAACCCGCGGAAAAACAACACAAGCAGTTGAAAAAACAGACGAATCGCATATTTCAAACAGATAAAACAGCAAGAAAAGCCCGATATCCCATCTTGCATCTCTCACAAACTCCCCATATCCTTCGTCACTTGGGGAGAAAGATGCCTTTTGCGAAGCCAAATGGAAACCCAAAAGAGCGCAGCGAAAGAAATGAGTGCTCCATCTTTGTCTGGTCGGAAAAAGAAAATACCCCACGACCACCTCTTAAGTGGCAACAAAAATTGCATGAAGGGTACACTTTCACCAAAGACGTGAGACGGCAGACGTATAATGTCACATGGCGGAAATTCCGAAAAACACCGCCGAAACTCAAAAACACTGCAGCGAAGTATCACCATCCACTGACGGCAGAAAAACAGTCAGCCTGGGAGGCCGGAGGCCGAAAATGAGTGCAAGAGAACCAGTCACCGACTGGGAAACAGACTTCGACCACTTCGACCCGACCTATGTCGCCAACCCTTACCCGGTTTGGGATGAACTCCGAGAAAAATGCCCCGTTGCCCACAGCGAACGATTCGGCAGTATGTGGGTACCGACTCGTCAAGCCGAAATCCACCAGGTTGCTTACGACACCGACCACTTCTCCTCCCGCGGAGCCGTGGTTATCAACGCCCCATTTCCTCCGGAAATGATTCAAGAAGGAGGATTCGCGCCTCCGATCACTTCAGATCCCCCCTTCCACACTGGCTTCCGGCAGATGCTTCTCCCCGCGTTTAGCCCGAAGCGTATTGCCGAATGGGACCCTCTGCTCCGCACGATGGCAAACGAGCTGATTGACGACTTCATCGACGACAAACAATGCGATGTTGCGAAGCAATACTCAAAGCACATCCCGGTCACAGTGATCGCTCTTATGGTGGGGGCATCTCCCGACGACCGAGCCCAATTCACCGAGTGGATCCACTATACGCTTGAGGTCATGCCCACCGACCCCGAAACAGCGATGCCCCACTTGCTCGGCATGAGTCAATACCTCTTCAACTTGATTGAGGCAAGACGCAAAGAGCCCGAAGACGATCTCGTCACCTACCTGCTCAACGCGGACATTGACGGAGAGCCGCTCGACAGCATGCAGATCTTGGGCGCGATGATACTGCTCGTGGTTGCCGGGATCGACACCACTTGGAGTTCAATTGGCGCCAGCATTTGGCACCTCGCACAGAATCCCGACGACCTTTCCCGCCTCGTGAATGAGCCCGACCTTATGGTCACTGCGGTAGAAGAGTTCCTTCGGGCCTATGCCCCAGTCACGATGGCACGTGAAGTCGTGAAAGACGTAGAACTCGCAGGGTGCCCACTCAAAGCCGGAGACCGGCTCCTGCTCCCCTTCCCTTCTGCAAACCGGGACCCGGAAGCATTCCCTGATCCAGACAAGGTCGTTCTTGACCGCAAGGTAAACCGCCACCATGCCTTCGGGGCAGGTATCCACCGTTGCCTCGGTTCCAACCTGGCACGTTTGGAATTGCGCATCGCCATCGAAGAGTTCATCCGCCGTATCCCAGAATTCCATCTGGCAGATCCGAAGGCTGTCGCCTGGTCCTCTGGACAAGTCCGTGGCCCACGTTCTCTTCCGATCGTCTTCGACAAGATTAACGCCTGATCTCTGATCTTTCTTTTTCAAAGCGGGATTCTATTCTGAAGAATAGAATCCCGCTTTTTCGCGTTTTCGACATAGTCCTCTGGGTCTCTTCAAGCGGTGCGACCTGTGAACGAGCCCCCGATGGACAGCGCGGTGCGCGCCTTGCACTGAGCGTTCCTCCGTGGCACGAGACCTACACCCCTATTCATTATTTGCAAAATGGACAACAAGTTTGCGAACAATGTCATCGACTTCTCCGTTCGAAGCCCTCACAACTGTGTCCAAAACATTCTGGCGTGCTGTCTCATCAAGCTTTGCGAGTTTAGAGGCCGCCCATGTCTCCACTTGATAGGCCGCGTACGATCCAGATAGATCGCCTTGGGAATAGTTTTGTAGTGCAATCTGGCTCACAATCTCAGGTGGACGGCTCCCCAATCCCGATCGCTTCACTCCTCCTGACAATTTCTTGGACAGCGCCTTCGCTGTCTCCCGAGACAAAACATCTGTTTCGATCCCTGCTATCTCACGCCAGAATTTTCTGCCTAGAGTGACGCTCATTTTTTCCCCTTGTACAAGGCGTCATTTTTTATACGCTCCGTGACAAATACTGTACACACGTACTTGCTTCTCGCAATTTTTCATTGGCAATTTGCGCAAAAAACGTAAGAAGCGGGGAAAACACTGCCTCAAAACAGCACGCTACTCCTCAGAAAAGACTTGTTTCTCGCCAACATTCTGCCTTTTCCAGGGGTAACTCCTCTCTAGGTCAGGACTCTAGGTCAGGACGCACGCCTCCAGTACCACTTAAAATGATGACAAGATCTTCCATTGCCCGCCCCATCACCATAAAAAGAAAATGGCGGTGCAAGTCCAGATCTCTCGAAACGTCAAATTCGTTCGCTCCCACAATAAGCACACGAGAAAAACTCAGACCTCTCACTTCATTGGCGCAGACAACCAACACCTTGCTCTCAGTCGAGCTGTTCCTCTTTTCTCCTTCACCAAAATCAGCATCCAAGCCAGTCACAGGGATTCCAGCGCGCGCACATGCAGACTCCACCAACGACTGATAATCCGGCGAGAAAAGAATCACTGTCCAAGACGACCAGGAAAATCCTTCCTCATGCCACCTTTGTAATTGTGCTACTGCACACGCCACTTCCTCTTCCTTGTTCTGACAAGCAAGCACACGAGGAAAAGGGCCTGTACGCACGTGTCGTTCGGGCAGGGTAGTCCGCCGCATATCCCGCATTTCAGGAACAAACAACGACACTGTGCTGCTCGCAAAAAAGTTCCAACAGAAGTCTCGAATTTCACACGTACTTCGGTAATTATGTGTTAAAGATTTTTTATGCCCCCAGTCCGCGACCCCTCTTGATACCCATTTCGAATAGTCGATTCTTGGGCTCTGCGTAGGATTGACTGCGATCATAAAATTGTTGCGGTTTGGGCGCAATAAGTCACGGGCCATCTCAAGGCCACTATCTTCAATATCCTCCGCCCCATCAACAAAAACGGCATCATACTTCCGAAACTCGGGTCGACGCCGGAGAAAGGCGGACACTGCCCGATACAAGGCATCGGCAGATTCCCCTTCCCAGCCTCCTTGCATGGAAAACGGGGCCCCCCGCTCAAAAAAGTAACCGAAGTCGGCAAACCCAATAACCCGCACATTCCTTGAAGAAGCCACATGATCTGCCAGATCCTTCACCAGCTGCTTATTTGAACAGAGCAAAAGCACTTTCCAGTCCGGGTGCAAACGCGTCAGCAACAGTGCTCGTAGCAAAAGAACAAGGGTTTTTCCACTGCCTGGCACTCCACGGATCACCCAACTGTCTTCAGGAAGACCGTAGACAATCTGCTCCTGCTGACAATCAAGAATCTGCAAATCTTCTGCTGTTTTCCCTTCTTCGGCGCCTTCCTGCTTCTCTCCAGCAGCTAAAGAAGCCGAACAAAAAGGCCTTTTCCGCAGAATATCCCCAATCAGTATGTCGGAATTCAGAATGCTGCGGATCGCATCTTGTTCTTGAGGCAGCAAGGAACGCGGAGACGCATCTTTTCGCGTCAAAACGCGTGTCACAGCAGTCGCTAAACGAACTGGACCAAAATCATCCTGCAAAAGCCAGCCCAGGGCATCAGAACGGGGCACTTTGTCCTTATGAAACTTCATCTCGCTCATCTTGTCCCCGCTCACCTTGCCCAAAGAGACAAGGGGCCAGGCAAGCGTCGTCGACAGAGGCACCTCCCAGCCTCCCGCAAAAATACGCAGTTTCCTTGCAAAATCTGCGCACTCCTCTTCCAGAAAAACAGGCACAGCAAAAGAGTCAGGAGATCTACGGGCTTGGGCACATCGTCTCCGCACAGTGGACCCTGCTTTCGCAGGACAGTCCAGAAAAAGCACTCCGGCCGTAGGAAGCATGACAATCAAATAAGATTCTCTGTTCGCATTTTCCCGAAACCACACATGCGCGTTTTCCGGCAAAAAACGTCGAAAAGCCTCTGCTGCAAACCGAACAGCCGACGGAGCATCTCGGGATGTCAGATGTTCTCGAATCAGAAGAGCCATCGCAACATTCCCCTCCATTTGAGAAAAGGCACAGATAATGTATCTCACCCAGAACGCTGCATAAAGAGCATCTTTAAATTCGACCCTACACGCGTACGAAATAGAAAAGGCTGTAAAATCTTTCCTCAGAGAGGTGGACAGATAGCGTCCAGAATAACCACAGGACGCTGCTCCTCACGAGAACAGACCAGGTCAACACGTCCCGTAATCGCCCACTCGTAATGTTCCCCTGGGTCGAGAAGAACCTGGCGCACAGACCAGGTATCCGGTCCTTCTTCCACTTGAAAAAACTCGGGGCCTCGAGCTTCCGCGCCCACAGAAAGGGACGCGTATTCCTCCCAATAAGGAGACATCTCTGCTGCAATACGTTCACTGGACCAGGTTTCCGTTGCCGGGAAAACTGCGGCTTCGGCCAATGTCTGATATTCACGACGGGCAAGCCATTGCACCCAACGGAAAAGTTCATTGCGGACCATCACACGAAATGCCCGTTTGTTCCGAGTGATGTCGACTATTTCCTCTGCAATATGCTCTGTCGCAGCATCTTGCTGATCAGGGTCGGTCAGACGTTCCCACTCTTCAATCAGGCTTGCATCAACAGCACGTATCTCTACCCCGAGCCATTCCGTGAGATCGTAGACCTCTTCGGTTTTGGCAGTCTCCGGGACGGTTTGCACGAGTCCCTTATAGGCATCTGACAAATAACGCAGAAGCACGCCTTCAGAACGTTTCAGCCCGTAATCTTGCACGTACTCACGAAAGGTCATCCCACGTTCGCACATATCACGCGCGACTGCCTTCGGTCGGATAGTGTGATCTTTCGCCCAAGGGTTCTCTACAGCAAAAGCGTTAAAATTATCGTACAAAAAATCTCTGAGGGGTTTTGGATACTCCAACTGATCCAAAATCTCCATGCGCTCCTCGTACGCAACCCCTTCCGCTTTCAGTTCCGCCACCACTTCGGATTTCACCCGATCCAGCTGCTTCGCGAGCACAACTTGGGGATTCTCCAAGACCGACTCGACCACGGTAAGCACATCAAAGGCATGCGCAGGAGAAGTCTCGTCAAGCAGCTCCACGGCTTCGAGGACAAAAGGGGAAAGAGGCTGATTCAGAGAAAAATCTGCCTGCAAGTCCAATTTGACTCGCACGACACGACCATCCTCATCGGGCTGATCGAGCCGCTCAACCACCTCTGCAGCGAGAAGGGAACGATACATCGCAATCGCTTGCCGGATGTGCCCACGCTTTTGACTGACGGTGTCATGGTTCTCCCGCAAGACGTACTTCACGGCTGCGCACCCGTCACCAGGTCTATCCAACAGATTCAAAAGCATGCCATGTGAAACGGTAAAACTTGACACCAATGGTTCAGGCTCACCCTTCACAAGCCGTTCCATCGTCTCTTTGCCCCAGGGGGCATACCCTCGTTCCGGAGGTTTTTTTCGCACAAGCTTGCGACGCTTTTTTGCGTCATCACCGGCCTTTTCAACCAACCGCTTGTTCTCTACAGCATGTGCCGGAGCTTGCACCCAGACACTGCCCTCATCGTCGAATCCCTTGCGGCCTGCCCGACCCGCAATCTGGTGAAAATCCCGCACACTCAGTACCCGAGTCTTTTCCCCGTCATACTTACAAAGCTGCGTAAAGAGCACAGTGCGGATCGGCACATTCACCCCCACTCCCAGTGTGTCCGTACCACAAATCACCTTGAGCAGTCCCTCTTGCGCAAGTTTTTCCACCAGCAACCGGTACTTCGGAAGAAGACCCGCATGATGTACGCCCACTCCGTGACAAAGATGGCGGCGCAAATCCTTTCCGTAAAGACTGTCGCAACGAAACCCGCCAATGGCCTGTTTGACTTTGTCTTTTTCTTCTTTTGTGAGCAGTGGCATGCTCATAAGGTTTTGTGCCTGCTCAGCGGCTGCCCGCTGTGTAAAGTGCACAATATAAACCGGAGCCTTCTCCTGCTCCAGCAGGTCAGCAATGGACTCGTGCACAGGGGTCTCTCGATAGACAAAATCAAGCGGCACAGGACGTTCCGTCGTCTTCACAAGCGCAGTCTCACGACCAGTTCGCAGCGTGAGCTCTTCTTCAAAGCGTTTCGTGTTTCCCAAAGTCGCCGACATGAGTAAAAAAGAGGGATGCGAAAGTTCAATAAGAGGAATTTGCCATGCGACACCGCGTTCACGGTCAGCGTAATAGTGGAATTCATCCATGACCACAGAGTCCACATCAGCGTCGTTACCGTCTCGTAACGCAAGATTTGCAAGGATTTCTGCAGTGCAGCAAATAACAGGAGCGTCGGAGTTCACCGCGGCATCTCCTGTCATCATGCCGACATTTTCTGCACCAAGTTCCCGGCACAAACTGAAGAACTTTTCACTCACCAGTGCCTTGATGGGCGCAGTATAAAAACTCCGCTCACCTTTCACGAGGGCAGCAAAATGGGCGGCAAGAGCAACAAAAGATTTTCCCGAGCCAGTCGGAGTATTCAAAATGACGTTATTCCCTGACATCACTTCCAAGATCGCGTCTTCTTGCGCCGAGTACAGGGAAAGCCCTTTTTCTTCGGCATACGCGAAGAAACTGTCAAGCAAGCTTTCAGGACTCACTTCAACGGGAATATGACGTAGCAGAGCAGGAGTAGTTTCCATAATTCTCTGCAGAGCATACGACACCTTGGGAAAAAGAAGCGGAAAACAGCTACTGAACCGCTATTCAACCGGACGTCCACACTGCCAAATCGGTGTCACTTTCAAGAAACACACGGTCAGACCCTGCGCCGACGACACGACCCCCAAGCACGGCCAAGGAATTGACTGACTGCGCGCCCACCCCACCAAGCTCTTTCCCATCATCTGGGGCCTGTTCCCAGGTATCTCCTCGATCATCCGACACCCACACCGCAGCATCCGCACTCTCAAACTCTCCGGCATGTCCTGCCGCGACCAAACGCCCCTCCAGCACAATAATGGTCTTTAGCATGGCCCCTCCTTTCGGAGAGAACACGGCACTCTGCTGCCCAACACGCCGCCAGGTCTCCCCCCAATCATCCGACACCCACACCGCAGCCGCACCGTCACCGCCCTGATCCACACCCACACCTATCACCCGGGTCCCCACCGTCACCACTCCTTCCATCGCCTGGGCTCCTGCCCCCCCAAACACAGCTTCATCATGAGCGACACGCCGCCAGGTCTCCCCCCGATCATCCGACACCCACACCGCAGCCGAACCGTCACCACTCCGATCCACACCCACACCTATCACCCGGGTCCCCACCGTCACCACTCCCTGCACCATCTGGTCTCCTGCCCCCCCAAACACAGCTTCATCATGCGCGACACGCCGCCAGGTCTCCCCCCGATCATCCGACACCCACACCGCAGCCCGCGTCTCTGCGTCGGCTTGCTCTGCCCCAACTGCCAGCAAACGGCCATCGACCAGAACCAAGGCCCGAATCGTCTGACTATCAGGACCACCGAGTGCTTCTACCCCGGGCGCCCGTTTCCAGGTTGTCCCCTGATCGTCAGACAGCCAGATCACACCGTCCATATCAAGACCGTCATGGGGCTGCTCAGATCCTCCTGCCACAAGGCGCTGTTCCGTCTCAGATCCCATCACAAGGAGGCTTGACACTTCCAACCATCCTGGCCCACCAAAAAGCGACTTATCATGAGAAAGACGCTGCCAGGTCGTCCCTTGATCATCCGAAACCCAGAGCACTCCATCTCGGTCGCCATCTTCCAGAGAAAGCTCGCCTCCCGCGATAACCAAGCGCTCCCCCACTTGCGTGACAGCCCGAGCAACCTGTCCGCTCGGCCCACCAAAAACAGCGGCATCTTTCATGACACGTTGCCACACAAGACCCTGTTCCCTCTCCGACCCAGCAATAGGAAGAACACGTCCGGCCGGGACAGAGCTTTCACTCTTGTCCCACCACCAATAGAAAAAAAAGCCAAGCAATACTGCGAAAAACACTGCAAGAAACACAGGTTTTTCCATAACCTGTGCGAACACTGCATCAAAAGGTTTCTTTTCCTTTTTCTCAGCAACTCCTGTGGGAAAAACAACAGCCCCGGTCCTCAGAGGAGAAGACTCTTGACCTGCTTCTTCCTGGACTGCCTGCAGTTCTCTCCCCATTTCAAAAATATCGGGATACCGCATTTCCGGGTCTTCGGACATCGAGCGCTCAACCACGCGCCAGATATGGGCAGGAACACCTTCCACATACGGCATGGCGGAAGTATTGGGGAATATATGTTCTTTGTAGGTGCCGGCATCAGACCCTGGCCCCGTGAAGGCAGACTCGCCAAGAAGTAAAACAGACAGCGAAGCGCCCAGCGCATATTGGTCAGCAGCCGGAGAGAAAAGTCCCTGCTGGGCAAGAGTTTCAGGGGCTGCATATGCCAGCTCATTGGAAGACAACGCTGCGATGCCAGTAAAACCAAAATCGGTAAGAACCGGTTCTCCCGAGAGCGAGAGAAAGATATTTCCCAACCACACCGCGCCGTGCACAATCCCAAGAGAATGGGCAGTGCTGAGTGCCCCAGCGACACGGACAACAATATCGACAGCTTCCTCCCAGTGAAGTGCCCGCGTGACAAGCAGACGGTCGACATATGTGCCCTCTGGGAGATATTCAGTGAGGAGATAGTAGACCCTTCGGCCGATCTTGCCATACTCATAAAAACAAGCGACATTCGGGTGTACGCTCAGCGTTTCCAATATGGGGAGAGTCTCCGCAAGCACTTCTCTCTTTTCGAGAGAGAGATCGCGCAACACCTGTACTGTCACATAACGATCGGCTGCAACCTGACGCCCTCGATAGAAGGGACCGGTGTTGCGCACACCGATCTGCACAAGATCTTCTATTCCTGGAACCTCGAAATCGACTGACGGTTCTGACGTCATGAGACCACAGATCCCCCTCCTCGTCAGGTTTTACTCTGGAGCACTCCGCTCAGGAACGAAGAGCGGCCCATGTGAGCGACCCCACAATCCCATCAGGAACAAGCCCTTTCCCGCGTTGAAAAGCACGCACAGCATCTCTCGTCCTTGGACCAAAAACACCGTCCAGACCTCCTGGGGAATGCCCAGCCCCAATAAGAAGCTGTTGCGCCAAACGCACGTCCTCCCCACGCATCATTGGACTGAGAAGACGAAGCACACGCTGCACCGGCATACACTCTGCTTTCTTTGCAACAGGCAAATAGGCCAGATCCAAGCCTGACATCAGGCCGCTGACCAGCGAGAACACTCCGAAACGGATATCAGAAAGAACTTCGCAAGTCCTCTCGTACCCTCACATTGCCAATGATCAACAAGCTACACAGCCAGCCGAAAATACTCCCGATATGTTCCATATTACAAAGGACACAAGATTTTTGCATTTTGACGAAAAATCACGAAAAACAGCAATAAAAAGAGCCTGTCATTGCCCCAGAACTGCTTCATGATGAAAAAACACTTTTCCTCTCGCACAGCACAGCACAGCACAGCAAAATACGCAGACAGCGCGACACCAGACCACAATCACCACCCATGCCAACACTTACCAACACCCCTCACACATACGGTCATAGGCACCCACTGACTGATCAAGAGGCATAGGCACCCACAGCCCGATCAAGAGAAAACCGTTCGATATCAGCTTCGAGCATGCCCGCCTCGGCAAGCCCAATCACTTCCATCAGTTCCAGGATTCCCCCCCAATAGGTCGCAGTCAAAGAACACTGATACGGCTGTGTTATAAACCCAGGGAACACCGTGCCCATGCCAAGTCCCACCAAAGTGACATCACCGAGCAGACATCCCGACCCTGCTACCACAGGCAACGTCCCGATTGATCCCACGAGGCAATCCCACGAGGTCGAGCACAAGCTCAACTCCACGCCCGAGGGAGCGGTGTGACGTACACCGGCCTGCACAAGATCTTCTACCCTGAAACTTTGAGATCGACTCACAGTTCTGAGGTCACGAGACCACAGAACCCCTTCTCGCCAGGTTCACGCTGGAGCACTCTCTTCAAGAACAAAGAGCAGCCCATGTGAGCGACCCCACAATCCCATCAGGATCGAGCCCTGTACTGCTTTGGAAAGCACGCACGGCTTTGCTGGTTCTTGGACCAAAAATACTGTCCACACTTCCCGGGGAATGCCCAGCCGCAACAAGAAGCTGTTGCGCCAAACGCACATCCTCCCCACGCATCATTGGACTGAGAAGACGAAGCACACGCTGCATGGAACAAAGAGCAGCCCATGTGAGCGACCCCACAATCCCATCAGGGACAAGCCCTTTATCGCGTTGAAAAGTACGCACAGCATCTCTCGTCCTTGGACCAAAAACACCGTCCACACTTCCCGGGGAATGCCCAGCCGCAACAAGAAGCTGTTGCGCCAAACGCACGTCCTCCCCACGCATCATTGGACTGAGAAGACGAAGCACACGCTGCACCGACATATGATCTGCTTTCTTTCCAACAGGCAAATAGGCCAGGCATCAGCCTGACATCAGGCCAGTGACCAGCGAGAACACTCCAAAACGGACATCAGAAAGAGCCTTGTTCCCAAGGCTTGACTTTCTTCATGATCAGCAGGCAACATAGCCGGATGAAGATGCTCTCCACATGCTCTATCTTACAAGAATTGCAGAATTTTTGCAGTTTGACTAAAAAAACATGGAGCAGTTGGGCCACTTCCCGTATCCCGACTGCTCCATGTTGAAAAAACGCTTTTTCTTTCGCGCAGCGCAGTCCAGCGCAGTTCCCGGACAGCGCGGCATCAGGGCACAATCACCGCCCGCCCTTGCAGACGCCCCTCACGCATGCGGTCATAAGCTTCTACAGCCTGATCGAGAGGAAACCGTTCAATATGAGCTTCGAGCATGCCCGCCTCGGCAAGCGCAATCACTTCCATCAGTTCAATGATTCCCCCCCAATAGGTAGCGGTCAAAGAACACTCATACGGCTGTGTCATAAACCCAAATGGCACCGTGCCCATGCCAAGTCCCACCAATGTGACATCGCCGAGCAGGCATCCCGACCCTGCTGCCACAGGCAAAGTGTCACTTGACCCCACAAGGTCGAGCACAAGCTCGGCCCCACGCCCGTTCGTCAAGCCCCGCACTTCTTCCACTGTTTTGTCACTGGTAAGCACTGTCCTGTCCGCTCCCAGGGAAGTCGCAAGTTCGAGCGCCTCGGCACGAGCATCCACCACAATCACTTTTGCCGGGGTCAATGCTTTCAAAATTTGCACAGCCATATGACCGAGGCCTCCCGCCCCAATCACAACAGCAGCAGATCCCGGCACCAGACGGGGCAACGAACGTTTCACCGCGTGATAGGGAGTCAGCGCGGCATCGGTGAGAGGGGCCGCCTGCCAGGGTGCCAATTTATCAAGAGGCACAAGCAGTCGCGGAGACGGCACAAGAAGGTATTCGGCCATACCGCCGTCTATACCGAGGCCCCCTCCCCCGCCTTTCGTCAGAGATCCCGTCTCGCAATAGTTCTCGTTTCCCTGTCTGCACGTACGGCAAACCCCACATCCCCAAGGACCATAAACGGCCACAGGCTGCCCAACCTCAAAGCCTGCGACACCCGGACCAAGGACTTCAATCCATCCAGCGTTTTCGTGCCCCAACGTGAAAGCATCCTGCCCCATAAGGGCCGCCAGCCCCTCCATCAAATGCAGGTCAGAATGGCATGCCCCTGCACCCCCGACACGCATGAGAACCTGCCCGGGCCCAGGTTCAGGTTGCGACACATCCACAAGTCGGGGAGTAGTCTCCCCAGGAGAGAGTTGCAATGCCTTCATAGAGATCCTCCAGGCAAGTTCTTCGCGCCAAAACCTCACTGGAACAAAAAAACTGTTCCAGACAGTTCGCGCGCTCCATCTGGTCCCGCTTCAGCGTAGAGCGAGCGAAGCCGAGAAAAAACATCCGACGGAAAACTCGACTGCAAAACAAGCTGGACAGAATCATAGCAGAACGACCAGATACCAGACAGTGCTGCAGACGAGAGATTCCCCGGAAATATCCCACTGCAAGAACACCCCGACAAAAGATTCCAGCAATCAGATACGCTGCCGTCATCAAAAGGAAATAGCCATGGCAGGAAACCCTCACCATCTCTTTCGGCAGATGTGCTTCCCCAGCAGAGGTTTCGCCAATTTTGCCGGCCCAACTGAAAAAAAGCGCTTTCGACACACACCTCTGCGTTTCCGGGCACTGCTATTACTCGTTGGTCTTGTCGTAGGGGTCACGGGGTGCGGAGACGATGACACGACAGACAATGCAAACACCATGACACCCGTTGAAGACACCACGACACCCGCTGAAAACACTGTTGTTTCAACACGTGCAGAAAACCCCGGCACAACAGAAAAAACCTGCTCTGCAGGAGACCTCGGCACGCCAAGAAAGCCCCCCTCAACCGCACGGGGTCTTCCCGCCGTTGTGACAAGTAAACGCAATGCCATCCTGACTGCAGCCCTTGCCTGCAATTACGACACGCTTCAGAGCCTTCTCGCCCCCGGTTTCACCGCCAGTTTCGGCGGCCCACCCGACCCCATCGTCTTCTGGAAAGAGCAAGAGGCCGCAGGAGAACCAGTGCTACGCGTGCTCGCCCTCCTCCTGCAGACCAAACCAGCCTTCGAGAAGTTCGACAATAATCAGGATGCCCGATACGTGTGGCCCGCAGCCGCCACATGGGACCCCTCTACCCCACTTACCGCTGCGCAAAAAGCAGAACTCAAAGCTCTTGTCAACACATTCGGCAGAGAAAGCGGGATCTCTCCGCTCCCCCAAGACGGATATCTCTACTACCGCACTGGGATTACAAAGACAGGGGAATGGACCTTCTTCGTAGTAGGCGACTGACCCCGCTTCCCCCAACTCCTCAACCGCGATTGTTCCACAGCCACGCAGCGGCACAATCCACCAGGACAATGTGCAGGGCCTGGGCTCTGCTCCTCCCGACGAGGTCATTCCGCATATCCTCAAAAAACAGGGCAATGGAGAACACCTCACCGATCAGAATGACCCAAGTCCCGTTCTGGCGCCATAATGTCTCGCACCCGTTGTTTCAGTTCTTTTGCTTCAGGAAAACGCCCCTCTACCGCACGAGACCAAAGGGTCTTTCCCCCGCGCGCACCTCAAAAACTCCCCCAGTCGCAGGCTCCAGTGCCACTTCCCCAAGATCTCCAGTAAAAGTCGAGAGCAATTCCTGTGCCGGCCAAGCAGCACATCACAAGCAATGGCACTGTGTGCAATACCGAATTTTCACTCGCGGTTTGCCCCGCTCTTCTGACGAGGAGAGGGATTGCTCGTCTGCGCTGTCTGCACCGCTCAGTCGTTCTGTCGTCATGGTGCAGCTCCCTTGCATGCTTCCACCCTGCGTCTCCTCCATGGTCGCACACTTACGGCAAGACCCATCTTGACTATTCCAGTTCTCCTGCCGAGCGCGCACCACAGCCGCTGCACCGCGCTCCGCTCCGGGCTGTGCGGTAGTCTCACCGGAAAGCCGTGGCGTTTCGGGGAGCAATGACCGCGCCCAATAGAAAAAGCACTACAGCATCAAAACCCACTTTTGACGAAGCATCCCGTCACGCCCTTGTGCGCGCGGGGCTCAAAGAATGGCAACACGCCCTTGTCGACCTCGGGCACCGCAACACCTTGCTGCACTATCGACCCCTGAAAAAAGGCACGCTTTGTCTCGATCAGGCTGATCCAGCGGGCCTACGCTCCCTCTTTCAAGGAAAAAAAGTACTACTACGTTCCCTATTTTTGGCAAAGGCCGCGCAAGATGACGCGCGACTTCGCTGCAAAGCAATCTGTCACAAGGCACAAGAAAACTTTGAGGAACGCGGGATTGACACGCTCTTTTTCACGAGAGGACTTGCCACTTGGGAAAGCCCTGACACAGCACGTCCGGCGGCTCCGCTGCTCCTCTACAGCGCCCGCCTGCTCCCCACTGCACGCGCCAACGCCTCTTTTCGCCTGTGCATCGAGACGACCCCTGAGATCAACCCTACCTTGCGACACCTCTTGCAAGAACGATTCGGGATCGACACAACAGCATTGGTCTCAGCATCGACGACAGCGTCGGACCTGCCTTACGACGCACCGCTCGACACGCCGAACCTTACCCCGACCATTCCCCACACAAGCGCTCAGGAAATTCTGCAAAACCCCCAGTTCGCTACAACCCAGTTCACTACAAATAGCTACAAACCCGGAGAAGAAAGAGGCGGGGGAAGCAGCGAAAGAAGTCCCGGGTCGGTGCACCGCAACAGCTCCAATGCACTTGCTTCCACCATTCCCCACGAAACCACCTTCCCCAACTCCAGCAGCTCAGAAAACCATATGGCGCCAGGCAGTGTCTCGCTCGAAGACAGCGTCTACAAAGACATACGGGACCGCCTCATCGCCATTACCAGGGATTTACCAGGTTTCGATATACAAGACACTTTCATTCTCGGAAACTTTTCGTACGCGAAACTCAAAATGGTCGAAGACCTCGACCGATTCACAGACGCATTCGTCGCGCACCCGATCGTGGCAGCTGTCGCAGGCGCACAAGACGCGCGCCACAGCCTGCGCGCCACACAAAACAGGGTTGCTGCCGGCCTGCCCGACCAGCAAGCATTGCAAGAAGAACACCTCATCCTGGACGCAGATTCCAGCCAGTCTCTTGCGGTCAACGCAGCCTTGCAGGGCAATAGCTTTGTCCTGGACGGACCACCGGGAACAGGAAAAAGCCAGACAATCGCCAACCTCATTGCCTGTCTCGCGGCACAAGGAAAAAGTGTGATCTTTGTCGCCGAGAAACGTGCCGCCATTGATGCCGTCCTCAAGCGTGTGCAGGCTGTCGGCATCGCGGAACTCGTGCTTGACATTCACGACGGCGCCGGCAATCGTCGTCGCATCGCACAATCTCTTGCTCGGACGTTAGAACACATACAAGAATCCCCACCCATTAATGCCAACAAACTTCACAAGGCACTCACAGAACGACGCGCTGCCCTCTCCCACTATGCAAAAACCCTGCACAGCCCCCATCCAATCTGGGGAGTATCGCCCTACCAAGCTCAGCTTGTCTGCGCCGGTATTCCGCCCGAGGCACGCACTCCCCTCCGGTTTCCCCCCGAGGTGCTATCTCGTCTCACCGACGAAACCGCAAACTCTCTACGAGAAGCCATTGCCGAATACGCCGGGATCGGGGGAACCGATGCCTCTTTTGCAGAAAGCATCTGGGCCAAAGCGCACATCAATACCGGAGAAGAGGCCACCGCTGCGCTCGCCGCAGCGCGCCGACTTGCACATGTGACCGCACCAGCAGCCCTCGAAGTTTTACAAAAGGCGGAAAACGCGACAGGGCTCTCGCACTCCCGCTCGCTTGCAGAATGGGAAGAAATCCTGCACCTCTGCCGGCAAACCAAACACGTACTCGACGTGTTATCTCCAGCGATCTATCACAGAGAAACCACTGCAAAATTCCAGGACATGGCCAGGGCACTGGAACAGGGAAACCGTTCCCGCAGCGCACACCTCTCAGCATTCCTCACCAAACGAAGCTACCGCGAGGCTTCGCGTCACGCCCGCAATCTCCGTCTGCACAGAAAAATAAGGCGGCACGAATATCAAACCGCATTCATCGCGGCAGCACGGCAAAAAAACCGCCGGCCCACAGAATGGGCAGAGCCAGATTGGGAGAAAGCCGGAGAACCACCCGCGTTTCTTCCGCACATGGCCCAAGCAACAGCGGCATTCCGCGAAATAAGAAAAGAGCTACGCGTCCTCAGCACCTGGGCAGCAATCGCCCACTTCGACGACCTCCCACAAAACGAACTGCACGCACAACTCTCACAGCTTGCCGCTGACACCGAAACAATCCTGAAATTGCCACGCCTACGAAAAATCGAACATCAACTACACGCGGCAGGTGCCGGGGAAATCCTCACGCACGCAAAAGAACAGCACCTCAATACCGACATGGCACAGGCAGTCTTTGACTGGACATGGCACCAGTCAATACTCGAACATTTTGCCCTGGCTGACGACACATTCGGCGCGTTTGACGGCGAACATCACCAGCGAACTGTGCAGGAATACAGCGTATGGGATCGTCAACACCTGCGCGTCAACGCCCAGCGCACCTTACGCGCGCATGCTGAACAGTGCGTTACCGCCCTGCAAACTTGGCCAGAAGAAGCGGACATCGTGGCACATGAGACACGAAAGAAAACCCGGCACCTTCCGATACGACGCCTCTTCACCCAAGCCCCACACGTTCTCACCCGACTGAAACCCTGCTGGGCAGCAAGCCCTCTCGTCATCAGCCGGCTTCTCCCCGGAGACCGCCCTTATTTCGACATCGTGATCTTCGACGAAGCCAGCCAGATCGTCCCCGCAGACGCCATCGGCGCCCTATTGCGGGCCAAACAGTGCATTGTCGCTGGAGACGACCGGCAACTCCCCCCCACAGCTTTTTTTGTGAGCGCCACCAACACAGACCTCGCAGGTTCCCATGACGACCGTGACGACTTCGATGGCGACTTCGATGAGAGCTTCAATGGCGATATCGACAACATCGCGCACACTGGTACCGAGACCAGTGTCACCAGTGCCGACAGTGTGAACAGGGAACCCAACCCCGCACAAAAGACGGCACCACACACAGAGAAGAACACAAAGCAGACGGGGAACAAGGCAGGATTGTCACAACCTCTCATCGGCACTGAAAGCATCTTGGACGCTCTCAGTGCTTTCCTCCCCCAACACACGTTGTCCTGGCACTATCGCGCCAAAGACGAACGTCTGATTGCGGCTGCAAATGCTTGGGTGTACGACTCAGCTCTCACGACCTTCCCCAGCCCAACAAGAACAAGCTGTCTCACGCATGTGCGGGCAGATCTTTTCCAAGAAGATCTCGCACAAGGGACAGCCTGCATTTCCCTGCAAAACGGCCACGCACCAGATAAAACACCACCAACCGCACCAGACGAAACACCACCAACCACATCACACGAAACATTCAAAGAGTTCCAGGGAGCAGGACCAAGCCCACTGCACGAAAAACTGCCGGGGGACCCCAAGCGAAAGAGGGCTGCGGACAATGGCAGTTTCCAGCCCAGCCTGGAAAAAGAGCTGCAGCAAACCGATGCAAAAGAAGAAGCCAAGAGAGAAGCCCGCGTGACTGCAGAACTCATTCTCTCCCACGCCCGAGAACACCCTCACGAAAGTCTGGGCGTGATCACAATGGGCCTCGTCCATGCGGAACGTATCGAAGCAGCATTGTGTACCGCGCGCGCTGCACATCAAGACCCTGGGGTCGAAGCGTTTTTCGCAGACGACAAAAAAGACAACGACAGCAGAAAAAACGAGCCATTCTTCGTGAAAAACCTTGAACGTGTGCAAGGCGACGAACGTGAGGCAATCATCCTGGCACTCGGCTTCAAAAAAGCCCCGAACGGACAAGTCGATCACCGTTTTGGTGCCCTCAATGAGAAAGGAGGCGAACGCCGCCTCAATGTGGCCATCACACGAGCACGCCGTCGCATGACGGTCGTCTCGTCCTTCGGCGCTCCCGACATGGACCCCGCACGCTGTAAAAGCGCAGGGGCACGCATCCTACGGCGTTTTTTGGCGTACGCAGCATTACAGGGGGCTCGCCTCGACACCGGCATGGACACCGGCATGGACACTGGCCGTGCAGCAGACTTCACACACGAAAGCCAAAAAAATCCTCCCGCGCTCGACCCGTTTGAACAAGAAGTACATGATGCTTTGGCAAGGGCAGGCTACAAACTGACAGCACACTATGGCACAGGAAAAACCCGTGTGGACCTTGCTGTACAGCACCCTGATCGCCCAGGCGAGTTCATACTGGCAATTGAGTGTGACGGTCTCCCTTATTGGAACGGCCATACAGTACGAGACCGAGACCGGCTCCGCCGGGAACAACTAGAACGTCTCGGATGGCGCTGCCACCGCGTGTGGTCCACTGCCTGGTTCCGCAACAAAGAAAAAGAACTGGCCCGCGCCCTCGCTGCCTGCAATGCAGCAGTTGCAGCAGCAAACCATCACTAGGTGCAGACAGGCGTGTGGACAAGCCTGGACAGTAGGCCGGTCTGCTCACTGCAATCGCTGGGCAGCATCCGCAAGGAGGGCTTCGGTCACCGGAGATGGTTCAGGACCGTGCACAATGATTGAAAGCACATGGCGATTGCGTACAAAAGCATGCCGACCAGCGCTGGGACACGACATCCAACGCCCTGTGGAAAGCGTGTGATCCTCACAGGAAACAGTTCCCATCCCGCCTTTGATCATGTCAAAAATCGAGGTAGCCTCCGCCGGGGTCGCGGCTTGCGTCCACAAAACCCGGAAAGAACGATCCGAGTATTGCAATTCGTACTGGCACAGACTTTTTGTTTCGGGAGGCGGAAAAATCGGCATCAAATGCACCCATCCCAGCGGGTCGCCCGACACTTCAGATATCGCGGTCATCGAGAAAAGTTCGCAGGCGTGCACACCCTCGTCAACGATAATCCCCTGTACGATGTCCGCAGCGTCTGTGGCATCTCCCGTAGCACTTGCATGAGCGACTCTCTCCTCTCGCACCCCGATTGTTCGCTGCGCAGTTGCCTGCGCACTCCAGGAGGGAGCTGCCAGCCAGCGTCCTCCCAACATCATCAGAGAAAAGACAAACACAAAACCCACGAGAAGAGGCACTGGGCCAACAGAACGGGGTCGATCAAGTCCTTCGAGAAGATCTTCAAAGAAAAACCGCTCTGGCATGTAACGTGGACCGACAAGTCGCGCTGCCCGTATCGGATCAATCGCTCCATCCACTACACAAGCGTTCAGCATTGACAGATCGATCAGCTCAATGCCCGCCCGTTCTGCAAACATTTCCGCTTGGCGAGACGCCCCATTCGAGGCAGCAAGCGCAGCTCGGTCGAATCCTTCAACAACGCGTACGCCCTGCAAGTCACGTACCACGCTCGGCGAAGCCGGACGAGACAACTGTTTGCAGGAAATGACGATGCGTTCGCCCCCCGCTTCGCCCACAACGTCCATGCCACCATCTCCAGGGCCTCCTCGGGAAAACCCGCTCGCCGCCCCGACAACGTGCGCCTTCCACCCTGCGGCCAACAGAAGTTCGCACACCAAATACTCGAATTCTGTCGGCCCAATTTCTCGCGCCCGATGGCCCAGCATGGCGTCAAGAGCGCCGGTCACTTGCGTACGGTGCACCCGCACATGGCGACGGCGTGTCTGCCAAGAGGACCACACAAAAGGAGCACCCCAGTAAACCACGGTCACGAATACCAGGACCGCGACCTGCCAAAGATGCTTGAGACGCCCCAAGCACGCCTCGGCATCATAGGGATTCGGACACCACACACGGGGCAAGGGCCCCAGGACAGTGGACGTCAACAACAGGCTGGCGACCCCCACAAAAAGAAGCATCACCAAGTACCATTTCACTTTTTTCCGCAACGCCCCACCCTCACACACAACACGAACAGAGGTAACAAACTCGAGAACACCCGCGCGCTTCCCTGTTCCACGCCACTGCGCAACCATAGGGAAGGCTGCATGACCATAGGGAACTGGTGTTCTCCCTGCCGGGCTTGGAGAATACTCGACAGGAACAGGGCCCAAAAAACAGACAACCAGGCCAGATAGTCTTTTACTGACAGTCCTGTGCGGAAAAAACTAGGAAAACAATAAAAGACAGACCCCACTCCGCCAGAATGTCTGTCCACCGCAGGCACCCAGGCAGAGCGGATAAATCATGCCTTGTCCGGGTCCACCCCATCAACCACCCAGTCCCGCGCGACTTGTTCCCAGTTCTCCACCTTCGAGGCATCTATCGCACGCTGGAACTCGTAGCGTCCCGACTCTTTCGCGAGACGTTCCAGCTGCACAGCCATCACAGTACTCGCCACAACAAGCGCGTCTCGCCCAGAAAACCGGCTGTTCGCCCACTCCTCCAGTTCCACCACAAGCGATTGCACGTCCTGGGGGAAAGGCTTCGCATCCCGCAAATCAGACAGCGTACCGGACGTCTTCGCGCACTGCCCACGCAGTTTTTTATACTCCTCACAAAACTGCGTCATCTCCGGCAAGCTGATGTATCCATCAAACCTAATCCATACACCATAATCTTCCTTCTTCATTTCGTACACTACATTACATCTTTTCTGTCGTCGACCCTACGCACACACGGCTTGACAGCCGACTCATAGGAGAACCTCGGCACAAAGCAACCGATCCACGAACACCTGCCCTAGTCGGGAGGATCTCGCACAAGAAACATTCCGAGCGGAAGATCTGCACAAAGACATCATCGTCACAGAAAAAGACGACCTGAAAAGACAACCCGAGAAGAGGGATCGAGGGGGGAGCGGGTCACGTCGCCCCTCGAGGTTGATACAGGAGCGGGTCAGTCTCCAGGCCGGGACCCAGCTCCAACTCCGTTTTTGTCAGGGACACCCGAAGAGACCTCACAGGCATCGCCCTCCGCCTTTGCAATGCCCCTCCCCCCCACAACAGCAGGCAAAAAGAGCAGGGTCGCAAACCAGCTTAGTACGACAATGGACGCCAAAAAAACGCCCACAACCAGGTAGGGGACGAGAGAAGAAAGGAAAAGCGGAGTGAATCCGATGGCGACAATGAGCGCGTTGCGGCTCAAAGCCCGACTTGGCTCTTCGAAAAAGGCGGACAATGCCGGTCCTGCCTCACCGGTTTCGGCAAGCAGTTCGCGAAAGCGCTGCACAAAGTGGATGGCAAAGTCCACGCCGATTCCCAAAACCAAGGTGGAGAGGATTGCCATCGGCATGTCGTAGTCCTTACCGATGTACCCAGTTATCCCATAAATAACGGCGACAGTCCCCGTCACTGGGAGCATGGCGAGCAAAGCCCAGCGCGCAGAGCGAAACAAGAGGAACATGAGACCAAAAACCACAAGAAGGGTTGAGAGAAAGGCATCTCGCATGCCGTTCACCATCTCATCCTGCCAGACCAAGTTGAGATATGTTTCGCCTCCCCATGAGGAAGTTACCCCATCGGCAAACGGGTGTTCTGCCAGATGTTCCTCTGTCCGATCGACAACCTCACGCATGGACTGGTTATCGCCATCGACAAGCATGACACGCAGGTTCGCCTTCATCCTGTCCGGAGTGATGAGTTCTCCTAAAAAACCAGCAGCAGGACTGTCCGACCCCTGGGCCGTGACATTGCCCATCTCGTCGAGAAAAAGGGCAGCATCCGAATGGCGCGCGGGCGGAACAAGGTCTACATAGGAGTTGGCCGAGCCTACTGGAGCAAGCGACTTCCACATTGCCTGTAAGGCGGTGATGTTCTCAAGCATCTCCGGCTGCGTAAGAAGATCCTGATCAGGTGCTTCGAGGATGAGACTGGAAGTAAAAGTACCGGGGAGCTTTTCGTTCAGTTCTTCCACAGCGACGCGTATTGGAGTGCCACTTTTGAACCAGCGCACAGGGTTGTCGTTCACTTCGATCATGGTGAGACCGGGCAGTGTGACAAGAACAGCGACCACAAACCCAGCAATCACTCCGCGACGGTATCGGGTTGTAAAGCGGCAGAGCCCATGCATGGCGCCCTGCAAACCGCCGCGCTTCTTCTCGTTCGTCTGGCGTTCACGCACAGAAGCGAGTCCGGTTGCAAGCTTCTCTTCATTGAGGAGCATCACATAAGCGGGCAGGAACATCACCGTCAAGAGCCAAGCGATCCCAACTCCAATCGCGACAAATATTCCAAAAACCTGGACTGGCGGAATGGGGGCAAGCGCCAGCGCAGCAAACGCCACGGCTGTAGTGAGCGAGGTAAAACCGATCGGCTTAAAAAGTTCAGCGTACACCTTACGCAAGGTTTCGCGCCGGTCACCGATATCAGGATATCTGTCAAAAAACTCACTCAAAACATGGATGCTATCGAGGATCGCGATCGGCATGAGAAAAATCGGAATCATCGAGCTCATGATATGCACGGTATTTCCCGTTCCCACAAGCAGACCCATTGTCCAGATGACTGCGAGCATGGCTTGGATCATGGCTGCCGACACCAGAGTGAGACGTCGAAAGAAAAACAACATGAGAAGGAAGATCAACAAACCCGCAGCCGGAGCGAAGATTCCCATTTGGATGAACATCTGCTGACCGAACTCTTCTTCAGCGAGGGGCAGTCCTGCAATGTGCGCATCGAGTCCAGAAAACCTATTGTCGGCAGCGATCAGTTCCTCAACCACGTCAGCCACGTCGGCTGCATCGCCTTTTTCTTCCAGGGACGCGAAGAGGGCCAAGGTCGTGCCGTCTGCCGAAATCACCGTATCTGCCAAGAAGGGATTCCCGGACACTACTTCTACGACACGTTCCACGTCTTCCGGTCCAGCAATTTGCACTGTCCCTGCTTGCACATTCCACAAGCCGCCACTCGAGTCATCACTCGAGCTGTCAGCAGGAACAAGGGAGAGAGCCGAGGCGAAACTCACGATTCCTTCAGGTATGACTCCGTCGAGATCGAACAGATCCTGCCGCAAACCTTCAAAAGCGGCCATTCTCTCTGGTGTGAGCACCGTCTCACCTTCAGGTGCGACTACTCCCACTGCGAGCGTCGGATGGATACGAAATTCCTCGCGTAGCTGCTCGTTCAGGACTCGCACAGGGTTGTCCCCAGAAAGCATGTTCTCTGGGTCAGTATCAACTTCTACTGCCGAAAAAGCAGCAAGAGACAAGACAGTGAGCAGCACACAGACCCACATCACAACCTTGGGATAACGTGTGCCTGTCTGCAGTGTGGCACGACGAAACTTGGTGTTCAGAGAAGAAAATTTGGACATCGAACCATCTCATTTTCCTTATGTTTCCAGCTGGACTGAGAAACATGCGCTTTCAGGGGGTCACTGTCCACGCTCTTGCCTTCAGCCTCTCCACCGAAAAAATACTAATCCGAATATCCGTACTTTGAAAAGTACGGATATTCGGATTAGAGAGTATCGTCCGACACTCCCCCCTGTTCCCATCACTCCCTTTTCATAGCGCATTTCTCACGCAATTATGTTTTCAAAACTTTTACTGCAAAAAGAGAAAAAACCTAAAAAGAAGAAGCGTGCGCTCTGCTAATCGTCCTGACATATTCAGGACGTTCGCCCCTAGCGCTCCAGATGACAAGATCGTCATCATAGGGATACTCGCGGATATTTCCTATCAAACATTTGATTAGAGTCATAATCTTCCAAAAATATCTGATACGACTGCATCCCTGACACAGGGGGGCAGACTTCCCTGATACTTTTCCCAGATAACTATGACGAATTTCACCGGACTGCTCCCATCCCCCAAGGAGTCGCACGCGTGCCATCCCGACAGCCGGCAGACAAAAAAACCGACGACGAGGCAGACAACACAACAGATAATGTGGAAAAACAAACACTCCCGCAAGACAAGGAAAAGACCTCTCCCTCTGTAAAAAGACCTGTTCTTGAGAACGTGAAACGCGACACTGTGATCATTGCGACAATCTGGGCAGTCTCAACACTGGTCCTGGAAGTCCTCTTCACTTTCGTCGACCCGTTTCCCATAAAAGCAGCTCATCAAGCGGAAGTCTCCGACGACAGTTTTCGCATCCTCACCCATATGGGACTACCTGTCATAACCTTCACCCTCACCGTGCTCGGGTATTCCATCGCGCGCTACCGCTGCCCCACTTTCCCTCTCGAAGACGGTCCTCCCCTACGACAAAACACTCAGGTATCCACAATATGGCTCGGCATCACAAGCGTGCTCTGCTTCGTTTCCGTGATCTATCCCGGCCTCACGGAACTCGCCGAATTCCGCGGTGACCCGGTATCCGACCTCAGGGTCGACGTCACCGGACTACAGTTCTCCTGGATCGTCCATTACCCGGACACAGACAAAACCTCAACGGATCTTGTTCTTCCAAAAGGACGCCAAGTAGAACTCTTCACCACAAGTAATGATGTGGTTCATTCCCTCTGGATCCCTGCTTTCCGCACAAAAATCGATGCTGTTCCCGGACGCACCAATTCTATGAAGATAACTCCAATCAAGACGGGGAGTTACAAAGAAGATCCGCTATTTCGCGTGCAGTGTGCCGAGCTCTGTGGGCTCAATCACACTCTTATGAAAATCCCTGTTCGTGTTCTGGAACCAGATGAGTTCGACAAATGGCTCATCGACAACTAACCCAAAATAGCAGGATCCTTATTCATTTCCCCCGGGAGTCATTCTCCGCGTCACACCCGAGGAAACACAACCCCCTCTCAGGAGGTTTCGACCATGCCCGTGCTCTTTGGCTTGCTCTCCGGCCTTGTCGGGTTAGCGCTCGGAGGCGGAGGCGCCGCTGCAGTGCGCGCGCTCAGCGGACGTCCAGCCTTTGACGGCGCGACCGAACTCATCCTGGTTTTCAGTTACATTGGGGCCCTCATCGGATGGGTGCTCGGTATCGGCGGATGGCGCTACGCCGTACGAGATTGGATTGGGCGCGCACCGCGTCCATTCAATAAAACAGGGACAGCACGCTACTTCGCTTTCTCCACGGATCACAAAGTAATCGGAATCCAATACATCGTCACTTTTATCGGCCTCATGATACTGGGCGGATTACTCGCCATGCTCATGCGTTTCGAGCTCTCCCAAGTTGACGAGACCATCATGGGATCCGACATCTACAACAGGGTGATGAGCCTGCACGGCATCATCATGGTGGCCGTGGCTGTAGCAACCGTTCTCGGCGGGCTCGGCAACTTCGCTGTTCCCCTCATGATCGGCGCAAAAGACATGGCATTCCCCCGTTTGAATGCCCTCAGTTTCTGGCTCAATCCACCCGTGGCAATCGCCTTGCTCTCCTCCTGGTTTTTCGGCGGATGGGACACCGGTTGGACCGCGTATGCCCCGCTTTCCGAGACAAACGCCTCAGGACAAGTCCTCTTCATCTTGGCCGTGTTTACTTTCGGCGTCTCCTCCATTCTCGGTGGGCTCAACTTCATCGCCACAATTACAACAATGCGCTCTCCTGGCATGACATGGGGCCGGCTTCCCATTTTCGTCTGGTCAATCTTTGCAGCCTCCATCATCAGCCTGCTCTTTACCCAGTTTTTTGCAGCGTCGCTTGTCATGATCCTGCTCGACCGCGTCGCGGGAATGGGTTTTTTCAATCCCGACCAGGGTGGAGATCCCCTTCTTTACCAGCACGTTTTCTGGTTCTATTCCCATCCAGCGGTCTACGTGATGATCCTCCCTGGCTTCGGCATCACCTTGGAAATCCTCTCCCATTTTTCTCGCAAACCCGTGTTTGCCTACCGATGGGCAGTCGCCTCCATGCTCTCCATTGTGTTTATGGGCGCCATCGTGTGGGCACACCATATGTTCACCACTGGCATGGCTGACTATTTGCACGGCCCCTTTATGGGTCTTACGGAACTGGTGTCCATCCCCACAGGCATCATTTTCCTCGCAGCTTTAGGCACAATCTGGCAGGGTAAACTCTGGATGAAAACGCCCATGCTCTTCGCGCTTGCCTTTATTTTCAACTTCCTCTTCGGTGGCATCACCGGCATTTACAATGCAGACGTCACGACAGACATCCACCTGCAAGACAGCTATTGGGTAGTTGCGCACTTCCACTACACCATCGTGGGAGGAGAGATTTTTGCACTCATGGCAGGTATCTATTACTGGTTCCCAAAAATGACCGGTCGTATGTACGACGAACTGCTGGCAAATCTCCACTTTTGGGGCATGTTCATCGGCTTTAACGTGACTTTCGGGGCAATGTTCTGGCTTGGCGTGAACGGCATGAACCGGCGTGTCGCTGACTATGAGCCACACCTGGAAGGCAACAACCTCTTCGTGAGTGCCGCCGGCTTCTATTTGGGCATGAGCTTCTTGATCTTCCTTTACAACATGTGGATCTCATCACGTCACGGGCCACAAGTGGTCGACAACCCATGGCGTGCACGCACACTCGAATGGACTGTTTCCTCGCCTCCCTCCGAACACAACTTCCCGGTGCCGCCTCTTGTGGTCGGACATCCACATGACTACGGTATTCCCGGCGAAAAACACGCCGTTTTCGCTGCCACAGGAGGCGCACCCATGCCATCCGAACAGGAAATACACAGCGAAGGAGACCGGTCATGAGCGTCCCACAAGCCCACATCGAGTCCTCCCAACGTTTCGCTTTGCGGCGAGGGGCCACCATCATTGGGGCACTAAGCATTCTGACCCTCGTGGAATATCTGCTCGCCATCTCCGAAGGACCAGTCTTTCTGCCCATCCTGGCTATCGGAATCGCCAAAGCCACACTCATCCTTATTTACTTCATGCATATCGGCGCGCTTCGTCGCTCTGTCCCAAAGGATCAGGCATGACCAGCACCATTGGACAGTTCACAACCCCGACAGAAGCCCATAACACTTTCGACAGCGAACCAAACGAAGGAAACTTCACTCTCGAAGAAACAGCACGAATCGGCGTCTGGCTCTTCATCGCTTCTGAAGTCTTTCTGTTTGCCGCCATCATCTCCGTCCGTTTCTATTACTGGAAGAAAGCCCCTCTACCAGAGCACTTGAACCAGGAATTGGGTCTGATCGTGACTGCAATTCTGCTCGCGAGCAGTTACACTGCCTACCGGGCCGAAACCCTGGCAGCCCACGGAGATCGGGCAGGATTCCAGAGAAACGCACTGCTCACCATCAGCTTGGGATTGGTCTTCATGATCGGAGTCGGCATGGAATGGGCCGAAGCCTTTGCGGACTTTCCCGTTTCCACCACCTACGGCACGATCTTTCTCACAACCACCGGTTTCCATGCTTTTCATGTTCTCACCGGTTTACTGGCCCTGCTCTTCGCGGTTCTTCAAGGAGATCGGATCACCCCCGACCAGCACGCGTGGGCAGAGGGCGCCGTAAAATACTGGCACTTTGTCGACATCGTATGGGTGGTTGTCTACCCATCCCTCTACTTGCTGACGTGAGTCCACACTGACGTCCACACTCACGTCCACACTGACCGGACATCCCGTCAGAAAAAAGCCGGATACACTATGCCGCACAAAAAAAGCCTCTTGTCCCCCAGGTATCTCACAGCAGGATGCGTGCTTGGAGGCGTGCTTTTTATCTATTCCCTCAGTGCTGCCACGATTCTGCTTTTTGGGGCACACGACGCTCCCAAAGAAAAAGAACTGTTGATTCCAGAGGGGACAGCCCAACAGACATCAACTGGACAGATGCCTCTTTCCCTACCTTCCAGTCTCCGCTTCCGGGTGGGAGACATACTTGTCCTGCAAAATCAAGATCGGGTCACGCACAAACTTGGGCAGTGGACAGTACAACCTGGAGAAACGCGGCGAATCCTGCTCGATCGGCCTGCCGGAAGCTCTTTTCTCTGCAGCTTTCACACGGAAGGCGAACTCGGGATAGAAGTCGCAACAGGAGTCGACCTGCAACGCGCGCTCATCCCTGCCTTGTTTTTGGGTCTGCCCCTTGGGCTAGGAGCTGCCGGTACTTTCCACATCGGTCGCCGGCTCACGCTCGACCCCTGAATGCCAAGCACCTGCAGATGGAACCAGAAGTGCGGCCAGAAAGCAGCCCGCGCAAACCAATCGCCGAAAACGCGCACGAACCCCTCAGGAACTCGAAAAGGAAAGAAACTTTAGAACCAGCTGGAGCGCAGCAAGTCACACAGCCTCGGAAAATGTCTCCAGTCCAGGGAAGTCGCCGAGTATGTCTCCAAATAGGTCGAAGAAACTGCCCACTTCACCGGCAGGAGGCACTTCGACTGTGGAGTCCGCATCATAATCATACAAATCCATACTAAAAGCGACCTTGGCCTCTTCAGCAGGCAGTTCTTTCTGTACAGCTTCAGGGAATTCAGCGCTGTTGACCTCGATGCTGTATTTACGCAAAAAGCCTTCTTTATCGATCCATACAACGACAGGAAACTTTACCTCCGCCAAAGCAGCTTCCACTTCCGGATCAAGATCACCAAAGGGCTTTTCCTGTCCCTGCAGTTGCCCATAGTCGATCTCGGTATTATAAACCGTGGTCATGACGCCTCGTACCCGTTCCTGCCGGATCTCTGTTACATCCCCAGACACATCTTCGAGAAACTCCAACCATTGAAGAGGAGACATCTCGTCCTGGCTCTTTTTCAGGTCGTCTGGATCCGCTCCTTGTTGCACAGCGAGATCACGCAGGTCTTTTTCCGTCAATACCGCCCAAGGCTTGCTCGTCTGGGGAACACCCGGAATCGGGGGAAATCTCAGATACACCATATTGTCGATCAGGCGCACCTCAAGAACCAGCCCTGGGTCACCTGCAGTCGCAGAAATACCAGCCGGCGAGAGCAGTTGGTTGATCGGAGCCTCGAAGGAAAAATTTCCCTCCACAAGATCCATCATTCCATCTCCCTCGAACGAGGAAGACATGCCCCGCGGAATCTCTCCGCCCTCGATTTCAAGGGAAAAAGAAAACCCTACCTTTTCAGACTCGACTGCCTTCTCGACACTTTGAGAAAGCAAATCGACTGCAGAAGCTCCCTCCCCATCTTTCCCAGAATCATCATCTCCGCATCCAGCCAGTAACAGGCACATTACTCCTGCCACAAGCAAAAAAAATCTTTTCATAGCCCCTCCCCCAACTGCCCTTTTTATATTTTTACTAGTTATTTTCGTGTCTATTTCAGCGCACAGTCATTCTTTTCTTGCTCCCAACAGTCGCGTGTGAATACATCGACCTCACCCACACCAATTTCACCCCCACATATCCGAAATATCCTGTTTAACTGTTTTTTCCTTGCACGCAGCAAACTGGTTGGATAGATCACAAAAAAGCCACAATTCACTCTACTTGCAGCAAGACTCCGCTTCGATGAAGAAGCTGAAAAGAGTCCTTTCTTACCCTTACGACACGAAGAAGCGCAATCGAACCTCTTGCCCCTCGGGTTTCGGCTTTTCCCTTTCTTTCCTTCTCCTCTTTTTCTTTTCTCGTGACAAACACACATCGAAAGAACAAGCACATTGCCGGAATTCAAACAGCTTTCACCGGCCTCAGGCTTCATTCAAAACAAGAAAAGAAACAACCGAAGATTTCACGCACACAGGTAAATGAGATATCGCACATTCCTGCACCCTAGTTGGACGGTGGTACGACCTGAAACCAGGGTTTCCAAAACACCATACAACATCAAAAAAGCCATGAAAGGGACGAGTGTATCAGGCAGAAAGAGGCAGAGATATCAGGAGAGGCAGGATTTTTCCGACAACACACCAACAAAAGTAGAAAAAAGTAGGAAACCTCTCGCAAGCTCAGACCCCGGAAAACAATAAAACATCCTTCCCAATGATATTAGGATAACCTAACATTGCTACCATGTAAGCACACAATACAAAACACGAGACGACCTACCTACTCATCCTCACGGAAAGCCCAGCCAGATGCCCACGCTCCGGACACAGCGACCTCACCAGCAGGTATCTCACCAAAACGGGCAAACTCCTTCTTCCACCTCTATTGCATGCTCCTTGCATCTCCTTCATAATTTGGAAAATCATGCAGCAAACCCGAGACCCTTTCACATCGGCCTCGGCCATCCTCTCATAGATGCATCAATCCACAGTGCGCTCCCAACACCAAACGAAACATGGCACACGCTCTCCGACCTACTCGACAATTATGGGGAAAAACTCGACGCACACCTCGCTGCCATCACACACCAACACGGCGGCAATCCTGCGATGGCAGCCTCTTTTTTCGCTGCCTGGTGGGCGAGTCCACTTGCCTACGTCGCCATTGGTGCCTACTTCACCATGCGCACACTCCCCGACATCAGCCCTGAAAATGTCTCCCTACGACCCCACACCACAGGCGCCTTCGATGGCATCAACCTTCTCTCCCCATCCCCTCTTCTCAACTGCCCGGCAAACTCGCAAGAAACAGCCTTCCAACAGATAGCAGAAGAACTCTGCTCTCATATGGACCCCCTCCTCACCGCCCTACGATCTCGCGCTTCAATTGGACGTCGCACCTTATCCGGAGCTCTCGCCAACACCTGCGCAAGTGCATATCGCAGAATCGGAAGGAATACAGGAGACATCTTTCGCGCCTACCAAGAAGCAAATGCCTTCTTCGACGCAACTTCCTCTTTCTTCACTTGCCGGCCCCAAGTCACACTCACTGCTTCTCCTACAGGAAAATTCGACGTAGGACTCATCAAAGGCACCTGTTGCCTGAGCTTCAAACGGGCTGAAAACTCTGCCTGCACAACCTGTCCCTTGCTGGAAACAAAACGCAAGGTCAGCTTACGATCTCATCGCTCTTTCCCTTCCGACGGCCCACCTGTTTCCCCTGAGAGCACTACAAAATCAGCATAGATACCCAAAAATCCTCACAAAACGCTTACCGCTTCCAGAAGAAAAAAGACAAGCACTCCACTGAGAAAAAGCCAGACAAGGCAGACCAAGCAAAATCTCTCGGCAACTACACCAGGTAAAGCGAAAAAGAATACGCAGAAATTTCCATTCTTTTACGTATTTTTCCTAGTATTTCTATATACAAACCACTTTGTCAGGATTTGCGGCCATGCTCTCCCCCACAGGCATCCCAAGATGAGCCTCCTTCATTTTGACAGAACCTGGAAATTTCAGATTACCCCCATAGAATTCTGGGACACTGTCTCGCAAACAGAGCAATTTACAAACTGGTGGCCATGGCTCCGACAGCTAGATGTTGAAGGCCTCGGTGACCAAGGCCCACAGCCTGGGACTGTTGCTCATTGCGCCATTGGATGGTTACTTCCCTACAACCTCCATATGCGACTTGAAGTCACTGAAGCAATCCCATTCGAGTACGCACACATCAAAATTTCTGGAGACACAACCGGCCTATCTTCTCTCATCCTCGGAGAAAATCCCGCTGACAAATCCCGTAACACATGCCTTGTTCGCATGAAGTGGGACGTAGCCCTACATAAGACATCCTTACGCCTTATGTACCGAATCAATCGTCCTTTCATGGAAAGAAGACATACAGAATGGATCGATAACGGCGCCCAGACATTCGCAGAACGTGCCTTTCACCACCCCTAAAACCTGCCTCCCAAATGCGGCTGCCTCACGAGCCGGCACACTGTAAACTCAGCCATACTGATCTAGCACTCACCTCGTGCCAACCTCAGGCATGGGCATGGCGTCACAAGCAATATCCCACTCAGGTGCAAAAAAGCTAGGGAACCCAACAATCCCGACATCTCGTCATGAAAAACTCGGGTTCTCCCGTGAAAACTGCCTGACCTACAAATTGTGAATTTGAAAATTTTCTCATTTTTTAGAAAATTAACGATAAAAAAAGGCTTTCCAAAACCTGTCACGAATTTATAGACGTCGCCATCCTGAAAACAGGAAGCGAACTTCCACATTCCAAGATATAACACCAGGGGCAGGCAGAGAGGTCAGGGTGTTCCACAAACGGCATGTAGAGCGCATCCCAGCTCGGTTCGACAACGCAGGACATGGTCACCCTGCATCGTCACTCAGTTTTACTGTAGATAGCGGTACAGTACTAGCCTTTTCTGGACCCGAAAATATCTGCCACACTGTCGCCCGCCTCGCGACAGGAAGGCTACGCGCAAAAACAGGGTCGGTTTTCTTTATGAAACGCGATCTTGCCACCTTCTCCCAGAGAGAATTACAAGCCGCTCGGGTCAAAAACCTCGCTCTTTTGGTAGCCGCTCCCCGACTCGACCCTGCCATTACTGTCGTCGAAACGCTGATGTTTCCTTCTGTCCTCACGGATACTATTTCTCCCGAACAGGCTTCCCATCAAGCCCGCCACATCCTAAGAGAGCATGACCTCGGAAACATCGCCAACAAAAAAGTTGGACACCTTATCACCCCCGAAGTGCGCTGGGTCGCTCTCCTGCAAATCCTGATGCAAAACCCGCAGTTCCTTGTCGTCGAAAACGGAGCAATCGAAAACTCTTCTTCGCAGACCACAGGAATGATCGACTGCATCCGAGAATACGCGCTGGAAACAAAGACCGGGGTGCTCTGGACAACCACTTCAATACGCGCAGCTTGCACGGCAGATCGTCTGCTCATCTATTCACGCGGCGAGGCAGTCGACATCGATGATGCTCCCGCTGATTTTGCGACCAGCGGATTCTAGAACCCCCGCTTTCGCCAAATCTCTCTGCAGCCTCGGCCCTGTCTCAAACGCGCAGCCGACGTCCGACCCACGAACACCCCAAACCGACACACATCCCACTCTGCCACACCCACTGCACAACACGCCCGGTTTCATAGGGCAAACCATGACAATTCTCAGCACGCGACAAGACCGGTCTCACCGCAACATCAAGCTATTTTCCCAGAATATGGGGAATACCATAAAAATCACAGCGCGCCGACTTCTTCAACAGAGCATTTCCCTCTATTAATCGATAGTCCCCATCAGCACAACCCATACATATCTCTCTTGTTGGAAATTCCTAATAAAAAAACAGCTTTCACACAGAAAAAATCACATGACTTCCCAGCACAATACCCTCCATCAAAATACAAACTTCTTTTTTTTCTGCCCTCTCTGTATCTGCATGCAAAGCATGAAAACAACATAATTACCAGAATTCACATTATAACTTTTCGTACTTTTTGCAAAAAACACGAAAATAAATACGGAAAACACCAATATTGTAGACAAAAAACCTGAAATATAGTTTAATACATAATTAGTAAAGTAAGTAACAGTTCTGAATACCGCGGGCCCAGGACATGAACACTCAAAAGTCGACGATTTCCACCTCACCGGAAATACAAGAAATACAGGTAGGAAGAGTCGCACGCATAGGACTCAGCATCCTCGACCGCGCTGCCGACATGATGACTTTCATCCAACGTCTTGCCTTGTCGGTTGTCATCACGCCCCCACGCATTAGTGATGTATTGGCATCTACGAATCAAGCACTGAGAACAGGCTTACGTCCCACAATCGTGTTTTCCTTTCCTTTTGGCATGTCTTTCGGCCTCTTTTTTGAAAGTCTCGGCTCCATCCTGGGACTGCGGGCGATTGGGTCTGTTGCCCTTGTTCCAGCCGTCATGCGAGAAGAGGGCCCTCTATCTGCCGGCATTGTGGGTGCTGCCACTTTTGGAGCTGCATTCTGCGCTGACATCGGTGCCCGCCGCACCCGCGGGGAACTCGATGCCATGGAAATGCTCTCGATCGACCCTCACGGTCGCCTCTACCTGCCTCGCATCATCGGATCCACCATTGGCACAGCCATCTTGACAGTCTTCTCCACAATTGCCGGCTATGCAGGAGGCTGGTTTCTCATCGTCTGGATGCGTGACACCTCATCAGGACAGTTCCTTTCCGGCCTTGATCTTCTCATGGAACCCGCTGATCTTCTCTGGCTCAGCGTGAAAGGCATACTCTACGGAACAGCTGTTGGACTGTCCGCCTGCTACTGGGGAAGCCGGGCCGAAGGTGGACCAGCAGGAGTCGCAAGCGCTGTACGCCGATCCATTCTCACATCTTTCCCCATTGTGGTCTTCGTCGGCTTCATTATCAACCAGCTCGCATGGGGCAGCAATTCTGTCCAGCTCTAAGCGGTAAAAAGCCCGCGGCATCAAAGCCACAGAACAAGCGCTAGAGTGAAGACAACGCAACTATTCCAGATCAACGGAAACGATTGCACTCGCTCTCTTCACCGCGCCCAGTGTCAGCATCGAAAACAACCTCAACAACCACACCACTGACAAGCACGCACGAGACAGGTGCAATACATCAGATTGGTTACGCAGAGATGCCGAGCACAAACATCTCTGGCTTCAACACAACACGCACCTCTTTATCAGATCTCGTCACACTCTTCGCGACACCCACACATACGATAAAAAAGCTTGAAAAAAGGGCGAGAACACTCTCTTCGTCTGCCATCACACAGCACAGACAAGAGGAAAGACGATATGAGCGACATCGATTTTCCTGCCCCGCCACCAGTTTTCACCGGATGTCTCTCCGCCAACGTGATCGGAGAACAGGGAAAGCCGCAAAGAATGCTGGGAAAAAACGCCCCATTTGAGATTGAAGTCTTGTGGGAAGTGGGAGGGCATGCGGCTTTTCTTGTCACTGGATCTTGGAAAATCGAAGCGTTTGCAGAATCACTCGGGCCTGGAGAATCTGCTTTCCTCGGGCAAACAACAACTCCCATTACGAAAGCTCCTCCCGATACATGGACAGTGCGGCTGAATGTCCCTCCGGATACCCTGACACCAGTTTCAGGGGTCTATAAGATCTTGGTCGTTCTCAGCCATATGGATGTCTTTGGAGAAGAAACCCCTATCTGCGGCTTTACCGATGGCCCAATTATCAAGGTCCGGAAATCGTGACAAACCCTTCTGATCTGCAAAAAAATACAGAAGACACTAGTCCTGGTTTACAGGCTTCCCCAAAAGATCCGAACTCCCAAAAACACAGGGTTTTTTTTCAGCAGTTTCAATTTCAGGTACCTCCAACAGAAACAACCAATAAGCTCACTCTCATCAAAGGCATTAACAGCACAATCGAGGCCCTTTTAAATTGTGCGGGAGTCCGCTCCTACCGGCAGCTTCTCCAGCTCACTCCTATGGGAATCGCCGAGCTTCTCTGCGGGCTGGAAGGTATTACATGGGAAAGAATCGCCAAAGAAAAATGGCTTACACAGGCCGCTAATTTAGCAGTCACAAGCGCCCTCTCTTCAGAAAAAAATACCTCTACAGCCTCGGAAAAACGTCCCGTAGAATATTTATCCCCGCTACAACGCTTTCATTCCGAAGTGCTCGATTCCCCTGATCCAGACAGCCCCAGCCTCACCCCGGAACACACCACCCCGGAACATGCCACGCACCACACCACCCCGGAACATGCCACCCCGGAACA
>Ga0209344_10000973_pt1 | contig 42118 bp, 38 predicted proteins | sample Cruoilmetagenom6_FD_187293 | JGI IMG/M metagenome (GOLD analysis project Ga0209344, IMG submission 187293) | Oil polluted marine microbial communities from Coal Oil Point, Santa Barbara, California, USA - Santa Barbara Oil Seep Sample 6 (SPAdes)... | ecosystem: Environmental > Aquatic > Marine... | reverse complement strand
GTATTTCATAAAAGTGCCCAAAGTTGAATATGATAATCGTAAGCCACCTTCAATACCTTCCCTACTTTCATTTAGGATTCGAAAGCCATTTGCATTTCCTTCAAAATCAATTAAATCTTGCCATTCTTTTTCAGATAATTGTCCTTTATATTGAAACCCGTTTCCGGCTTTGAAATATTCTCCAATTGCTTTTTCTCCACTATGGCCAAAAGGCGGATTACCTATATCATGTGCTAGGCAAGCGCTTGCCACAATTGCTCCAAAATCATTAATTTGATACCCTGCTTCTTTTAATTTAGGGTACTTTTCGAGTAATTGTTTACCCACAATTCTCCCTAAAGATCTTCCAACAACTGAGACTTCTAAACTATGGGTTAATCTGGTATGAACAAAATCGGTTTTAGAAAGGGGGACAACCTGAGTTTTGTCTTGTAAACTTCTAAAGTAATCAGAAAAAATAATCCGATCATAGTCAACCTCAAAACCTATTCTGGTTTCATTTTGGTCTTTTCTAATTCTTTTTTGAGTGTCTCCAAAACGTTTTAAAGAAAGTAATTGTTCCCAATTCATTTAGTTCATTTTTTAAGCTCGTGCAAGGTACATTATTTTTCATTTTTTTTGTGTTTAAATTAAAATTGACTCTTTTTTACTTAACATTTAGCTAACCTAAACATCATAAATCATTAATCTCATCTTAACACAAGCTTTACATTACTGCCGTTTATTTGCCGTGTAATTATTTTAGAGAATACAATGAGAAAAATTATATCAATACTTTTTTTATTAATAGCAGGAATAACTGTAGCTCAAGACAAAGGAATTATCCAAGGAATTGTTTTAGACAAGGAAATGAATAATGAACCCTTGGCTTTTGCAAACATTTATTTTAAAGAAGCTCAAATAACCGCACAAAGCAATATAGATGGTGCTTATGCTTTTGAAGCTAATGCTGGAACATATACATTAATAATCAATTTTGCTGGTTATCAGAAAGTAGAAGTTCCAAATGTTACTATAAAAGCCGGCGAAATTACTTCAATTAAAAATATAGCTATGAGGGCAATTGAGCTTATTCTTTTTGAGGAAGCTGTAATTCCAAAAGACAAAAAATAAAGCTCTTTTAGGCTAATTAAAATAAATAATGAGAATAATTATATCGACGATCCTCTTTTTCGCTGCCTCGATGATGATGGCACAAAATAAAGGAACAATTCAAGGAATTGTGTTAGATAAGGAGGCAAATAATGAACCTCTTCCGTTTGCAAACGTATTTATTAAAGATTTACAATTAGGAACAACTACAGATTTTGATGGGGCATATACTATTACAGCTGACCCCGGAACATATACCTTAATAGTCAGTTTTGTGGGTTATCAAAAAATTGAAGTGCCTAATATTATTGTTAAAGATGATGATGTAACAACCTTAGACGACATAATACTTGGTGCAACTCAAGGCGTTTCTTTAAATGAAGTTATTGTAAAAACTAGTACAAAAAAAGAAAGTGTAGCTGCTTTGCTAATAGAACAGAAAAAAGCTACAGAAATAAAAACGGCTATTGGTGCAGAAGAGCTTTCAGCAAAGGGAATAAGTAATGCTGCTGGAGCAGTTACAAAAATCGCCGGTGTTTCCAAACAAGAAGGGTCTACTAATGTATACGTACGTGGTTTAGGTGACAGATACCTTAGTACAACATTAAATGGCTTATCTCTGCCTTCTAACGATATTAATAAGAAGAATATTGATTTAAATATTTTCTCAGCTGATGTTATCGAAAATGTGTCTATCAGTAAGGCATATTCGTCAAAATTTTATGGTGATTTTGCTGCTGGTAATGTAAATATAACCTCTAAAGATTATATAGGTGGCGGATTTATTGAAGTTTCTGCTGGTAGTGGATTTAATACTAGAGCAATAAACAAAAATTTCGTAAAAAATGCTGGCACCGGCCAATTTGGTTTTTATGGCAGGTATGATCATAATCCTTTTGCTGTTGTTTTATCGCATGGAGTTAATCCAATTGAATCATCAATGTCACCAATAAATTTAGGTATTAGTTTGAATGGCGGTAAATCATTTAATATTGGTGACGAATCAGGTTTAAACTTGTTCTTAACAGCCTCTTTTGACAGCAATTATGAGTACAGAAAAGGTAGGGCTGTAGATTTTACTACGGTAGAAAAAAAGAACTTCCCGAATATTGAAGAATATGAATATGGTACTACAACTACCATCATGGGAAATATAGGTTTTAAATTTGACAAGAATCATTCGTTTAAATTCAACTCTTTATTCATCAATAAATCTGCCGATGAAGTTGGCTACTATGGTATCAATGGTCAAGGATCAAATAGAGATGCCATTATTAATACTGACGAAGGATTTTATCAGATGAATGTGCAATTTAATCAAGATCTAATTTTTGTAAATCAGTTGGAAGCCATGCATACCGTTGGGGAACAACTAAGATTAGAATGGGCTGTTGGTTATAATAACGTATTTTCTCATGAGCCTGATAGAAAAAGAATCAGTTTGGAAAATTATCATTTGGCTTTAGATAATGACCCAAATACAAACCCGGTTTTTTACACGAATAACTCTTTTGATAACCAACGTTATTTTCAAGATATTAAAGATGAAGAATTAAACGGGCGTATTAATCTAGCATATACTCCATCCGAAAAGGTAAAGTTAAATTTTGGTTATAACGGAAGAACTAAAGAGCGTAATTTTGATAATATTAGATACGGTTACAATTTTGTAGATAATAGTTTGCCTGTAACTGATGTAAATAATCTAGATCCGATTTTTAATGTAAACAATCTATCTGTTGATGGTCAAACCGGCCTATTTCAAACTACTGTTTTTAATGCCATCAATCCTCCTCAAACAGGTTCTACTAATCGTCCTGGCTTACAAGAGAATACTTACAAAGGTAGTTTAGATATTTATGCCGGCTATTTTAACGCTGAGCTTAATTTCAGTGATAAATGGTTAATAGTACCTAGTATTCGATTTGAATCTTTCAAACAGGAAATTGAATATAATGTAATCAACATCAACCCTAACGACCCTGGATTTAGAGAGGCGAATGAAAACTTTTTCTTACCAAGTTTAAGTATTAAATATGCCTTAAATGATGATCATAATTTACGTTTTGCTTTCAGTAAAACAGTTTCTAACCCTGAATTTAAAGAGATGGCGCCTTTTGTTTATGAAGGTGTAACACAACGTATAGGTGGTAATCCTGATCTATTGAATAACCCTTCTTTTTCAGAAGTATTTAATCTTGATTTAAAATATGAATGGTTTTTTGGAAAGAGTGAAATACTTTCTTTGGGTGGGTTTGCAAAACAAATTAATGATCCTGTAAACTTGGTGGTTGCTAACGATGCAACGGGTACGCAGCGTTATTTTAGAACTGGTGAAAAAGCAACAATTTATGGTGCCGAGCTAGAATTGAGAAAAAACTTGATCCTAAATGCAGATGAGGAATCTAAACTTTCTGCAGGTTTCAACTTTACCTATATGTATACTGAGCAAGATTTAAGAGCTTCCGAAGGCTTGTTTTCTACAACATTTAATAGAGATGTAGATGAGCTGCAAGGAGCATCTCCCATCATTGTAAATGCCGATATTAATTACAGCCCTACTTTTAAAAATTACAAGCCAGTTGCCAATTTAGTATTCTCCTATTTCTCTGATAGAATACAAGCACTTGGTTCTGGACAATTAGGAAATATTATTGAAAAAGGAGTACCAACTTTAGATTTTATATGGAAGAATAAATTCGGAGATAATTTTCAGGTAAACCTAAGTGCAAAAAATTTATTAGACCCAAGCATCGAATATTCAAGAGAGACATCTCAAGGTGATGTAATCATTTCTCAATATAAAAGAGGAATGAATATAGGATTATCATTAAAATATAACTTCTAAAAAGAAATTCAATCAAATTAAAAACAAGAAAAATGAAAAATACTTTTTTAAGCATTGCATTAGTTTCATTATTATTCGCTTCCTGCGGTAGTGACGATACGGCTGATATCATTATTAATGATAATAGTGTTGTAAACAATAATAATGGTGGTACGACTACTGGTTCTGAAACAATAGAATTGACCGGTAATCAAACTTCAAATCTAACTTTAGATTCTGCAAACGAATATATAGTAACCGGTCCATTAATCATGGAAAGTGGTACTACACTGAGCATTCCAGCTGGTATGACTATAAAAGCTGCTGCAACTGGAGCTGATGTTTATATAGCAATTGCACAAGGAGCTTCAATTGATGCCAACGGTACCGCTAGTAATCCAATTATTTTTACTTCAGCATCCAATACTCCTAATGCTGGCGATTGGGGTGGTTTAATCTTATTAGGTAAGGCGCCTATCAATTCAGTAGTTGGTGGAAATGCTACTTCTACGTCTGAAATTGCAAGTTTACCTTACGGCGGTTCAGCATTTGATGATAATTCTGGAACTTTACGTTACGTTCGAGTTGAATATTCTGGTGGTAAAGCTGATGGACAATCAGAAAATAACGGAATTTCATTTTATGGTGTTGGTAACGGAACAACCGTAGAATATATACAAGCTTTCGAAGGGAAGGATGATGGTGTAGAATTCTTTGGGGGTACTGTAAATGTTGATTTTGTTTCTGTAGTTAATGCTCAAGATGATTCTCTTGATTGGACTGAAGGTTATTCCGGTACAATTACAAATGCTTATGTAAAACATGGAGTTGATCACGATAAAGGTATCGAAGCAGATGGTTTTAATACAGATATAGGTAATAATGCCGATCCTAAATTTTATTCAAAACCAACTGTAACTAATTTAACTATAGTAGGTTTAGGTTCTGGTACTGGCAATGAAGCAGTACGTTTAAGAGCTGGTACTCAAGGTATTTTTACAAATGTATCTATAACCGGGTTTGCTGAAGGATTTGACCTTGACGGAGACCAAGGTGATAGCCCAACAGGAGCTGGAGTAATAAGTGGTGACTTAAAAGTTGTTTCAGTTATTTTTGACGATGTTACGGTAAACTTAAAAAATGATACTGGTGAAACTTTTACAGAAGCTGATTTTCTGACAGTTGATACTAATGCTACAGGCACAGATTTCGAAACTTGGGGTGCAGGTTGGACTAGACAATAAGAAAAGATATAAATATTTGCATTAAAAAAGCCTCCTCTTTAGAGCAGGCTTTTTTAATTTTATCTTTTTGTAAAGTTGTTAATTGTAAACCAAAGAACTACTTTCTAATTTAGTTACCTTAACTATTTTACCATTTAAGTAATTAACTTCTTTTACTGCATCATTATCTTTAACTAGCCATTTACCCGTTTTGATACCATTTTTATAATTACCGATGGCCCTTTTCTCTCCTTTTTCATTAAAATATGTCCATGTACCATGTAATTTCTTATCCTTAAAAAAACCATGTTGCTCTATTTGACCGTTATCATGATATATAGTAGCTTCAACAAGATCACCTTTTTGTTCGTATTTAGTTTTAGTATTATTTTGAGCATATGCAAAACCTACACTCAAAATCATTAAAATTACTGCTATTCTTTTCATAATTATCCTTTTTACTTAACATTAACGATGCTAAATTATAGATTATTTAACATTAATGCAACGATTTCCTAACGTTAAATTAACATAGCGTTTTAATTCATTAACTATCAATGTCTTACCAATGTTAAGTTTTTAATTTAACATTTAACTCGTTTCAAATAAAGTATTATTAATAATTAGATAATGTTTTGTTTACATAGGAATATAGTAAATACAATACTTTTGGGAGCTCTATATAGAATCGATGTTTCAATAATCGTTTAGTTTTTGTCGACTAGATTTTGAAATATGAGGGCTACTTTGGCCAGGTAGCCTATTTTTGTTTAAAAATATTGATTAAAAAATAACTTCTACGAAACTTTAAGTTAACATTAGAATTAGTTCTTTGCAGCGACAAAAACTAATAACGATTATATGAAACTTAAAGTTACACTAATTGCATTTGCTATTTCTGCAATATTTTCTGCAAATTCTCAAGAAACAAATGCCCCAAAATTTGGTAAAGGTCTTTTTAATCTTGTAGGGAAAGACAGTTCTTATACAATGAAAATTGCCACTCGTATGCAATTTTTGGCTATTTCAAATTGGGAAAGTGAGGATGGAAATTTAATTAATCCTGAGTCAAATTTTTTAATTAGACGTGCTCGTCTAAAATTTGATGGTTTTGCATATAGTCCCAAATTAAAATACAAACTAGAATTAGGTTTATCTAACAGAGATATTTCTGGAGCTTCAGAATTCAATCGCAATACTCCAAGATATATTTTAGATGCAGTTGTAATGTGGAATTTTTATGAAAATTTTTGAGCTTGGGCTGGTCAGACAAAACTACCAGGTAACATCGAGCGTGTGATCTCATCAGGTAACTTACAACAAGTAGATCGTTCATTATTAAATAGTAGATTCAATATTGATCGTGATTTAGGTATTCAAATACGACATCACTTTAATATTACAGATAACTTTTTAGTTAGAGAAAAGTTTGCCATTTCTCAAGGTGAAGGAAGAAATATTACTGAAGGCAATTTAGGAGGTCATCAATATACAGCACGTTTGGAATTTTTGCCTTTTGGGAAGTTCGAAAGTAAAGGAGAATATAGCGGTAGTGATTTGAAACGTGAAGAAAATCCTAAACTAATGATCGCAGCGACTTATGATCATAATAACAAAGCTGTAAAAAACAGAAGTAATCAAGGCTCTTACATGGTGAATGATGTGGGTTTTTATGAAACAAATATCAACACCTTATTTATTGACGCAATGTTCAAATATAAGGGGTTCTCATTTATGGCAGAGTATGCAGACAGAGATGCCGAAGATCCTTTTGCAAAAAATTCTGACGGAACCTTAACTGGAGATGAAGTTCAGGTAGGTAATGGGTTCAATTTACAATCTGGTTATCTATTAAATAAAGATTGGGAAATTTCTGGTCGTTATACAAATATTAATCTTGATAAAAATATTACCGGTAAAATTCCTGAAAACCAATATACTTTAGGTATTTCTAAGTATATTGTTGGACACAAATTGAAGGTACAATCGGATATTAGTTATTTATCTTTAGATGGCAGCAATAACGAATTGATGTATAGACTTCAATTTGATATACATTTTTAAGCCTAAAACATAACAATTTGTTAATATGGGACTAAACTATAATTTACATTTTTGCAAAACAATATTTAGAATATGGAAAATATTTACTTGATTATGATCATTGCACTCGTCGTGCTAGCTGCTGCAGATTTAGTTGTTGGAGTTAGTAATGATGCTGTAAACTTTTTAAACTCAGCTATTGGCTCTAAAGCCATTCCATTCAGGACTATAATGATTGTTGCCAGTCTTGGTATCTTTATAGGGGCTGTATTCTCAAGTGGTATGATGGAGGTTGCGCGTAAAGGAATTTTTGTGCCGGGTGAATTCTATTTTAATGAGATCATGATCATATTTATGGCGGTGATGATAACCGATATTTTACTACTCGATTTTTTCAATACCTTGGGTATGCCCACTTCAACAACGGTATCTATTGTATTCGAATTATTGGGTGCTGCCGTTGCAATGGCATTGATAAAGATTGGAGCATCAGATACTCAATCATTTTCTGATTTAACTACATATATCAATACAGAAAAAGCGATACAAATTATTTCGGGTATTCTGTTATCCGTTGTGATTGCCTTTTCCGTTGGTGCTATAGTACAATATGTTTCTCGACTAATATTTTCATTTCATTATGAAAAGAAAATTAAATATTTAGGTGCATTATTTGGCGGTGGTGCCTTAACTGCCATTACTTATTTTATCTTCATGAAAGGTCTAAAAGGAACTCCTTATTATGGAGAAGTAAAAGATTTACTGGAAGGCAACGAAATAATGATCATGGCTATAAGTTTTGTCATCTGGACAGCTCTATCACAACTCTATATGGGTGTTTTAAAGAAAAACATCTTTATTCCTATTATAGCTATCGGTACTTTTGGTCTTGCATTAGCTTTCGCCGGAAATGATCTTGTAAACTTTATCGGTGTACCAATGGCCGCCTGGCATTCATATGAAGCTTGGACTACCTCAGGTGTTGATGCTAATTTATTTTCAATGGGTGTTTTAGATAAAAAAGTCCCTACCGAACCATTATTACTATTTATTGCAGGCGGTATTATGGTACTTACACTGTGGTTTTCTAAAAAAGCGCGTACGGTTGCGGATACTGAAATAGGCTTATCCCGACAAGGTGAGGGTTCTGAAAAATTTCAACCTAATATGTTGTCTCGAAATATAGTTCGATTTACTATGCTTATTTCAAAATATACAGCAACAGTAGTTCCGAGTTCGACACTGAATAAAATTAACAAGCAATTTGAAAAACCCGTGATTGCTTTATCGAAGAATAAAGAACATGAATTACCCGCTTTCGATCAGGTAAGGGCATCTGTGAACTTAATGGTAGCGGGAGTATTAATTTCTATAGCCACATCAATGAAATTACCTTTATCTACAACCTATGTTACATTTATGGTTGCTATGGGTACATCCTTGGCCGATAGAGCCTGGGGAAGTGAAAGTGCAGTATATAGAGTTGCCGGAGTCTTTAATGTGATTGGTGGATGGTTTGGTACCGCAATCATGGCATTTATAGCAGCCGGTATAATGGCAATGTTAATCAATTTAGGAGGTCCTACGGCTATAGCTATTCTGTTATTTCTTGCTATTTTATTATTGGCTCGAAACTATATAAAGCATAAAGAAAAATCTAATGAATTAAAAGCTGAAGACAGGTTAGAAAAATCTGAAAGTAACTCTATTCATGGTGTCATTGAAGAAAGTGCTGATAATATTTCAAAATCGCTTAAGCGAGTGAGTAAAATAAACGAAACCACTATTAAGGGCCTCATCAATCAAGATTTACCAACGCTCAAAAAAGCGAAAGAAAGGGTTGTTAAATTAGAGACAGAAATAGAAGATTTACAAAATGATATTTTTTACTTTATTAAAGATCTCGACGATTCCTATTTAGGTGCCAGTAAGTTCTACATTGATGTTGTTGGTAGTATTCAGGATGTAGCTCAATCATCAAGCTTTATAGCAAAAGTTAGCCATAAGCATGTGAATAATAATCATAAAGCTTTAAAGAAAAAACAAGCTGCTGAATTGATGGATATCAATGATAAATTGGTGCATCTTTTCGGAGAAATTAGAGAAGTTTTTGATTCAAGATCCTTTGATAGGATAGTGCCAGGTATTATGGAAGAAAAACAAGCTTTATTAGATAGTGTTGAAGTGTCAATTCAACATCAAGTTGAACGTACTAGAACAGAAGAATCCAGTCCTAAAAACACGACTTTATACTTTAGTATTTTGTTAGAAACTAAAGATCTTATAAAGGCAAATATGGAAATTTTAAATTTATATTATAACGAGCACAATCGCTCAAAAGTTTTACTTGATCTAGAAGAAAAAAGTTAAATCTTAACAAGCTCCTCAATGAGGTGCTTTTTTATCATTTATTTATCATTTTCCAATAATGGATCTCTTTCTACATATAGTAACTCAGCAACGCTTATTAGTTTTTCAATAATATCATTAACATTATCATTATCATTAACCAATGATGAAGCCATAGCAACTGTGATTAAATTTTTTCGAATTAATCCGTCAATGGATTTATTACTTTGATACCTATCTTCTTTTGCTTTCTTTTTTAGGCCTAACAATTTTTGATAATATACTTCCTTATCTTCTTCTGTTCTATACAAATAAATAGTACGTAAAGTCTTTACAATTTTTCTTCTAAATTTATTATATACTTTATTCATGCATTCATCATCTGAGCTAAAATAATAAGCAATATTTCTCCCCAGTTCTCTGGAATCTTTTATTATTTCAACCATCTTTCTGTTAGCAATTTTTATTGCTGAAATTCGTTTGTTTTGAGCTTCAGTCAGTTTTAAACTGCTCTGTGCCATTGTAGCGTATCTTATGATTTCTCCATAAATAGATTTGACTTTGGTATAGTATAGTTCTCTTACATCTGTTTTAAAATCTTCTTTTGATTGCTTCACCAGTTTCTTTATTTTAACGTCTGATTTAACGTCTTCGCGATGAATATTCAAAGCATGTGCCACGATTTCAAAAACCGCGTTCTCGTATAAATATTTAGATTCGTTTTTTAACGATATTATCAGGGTTTCCGGGTACTTTAAGACCTTTTCTGATAAATACTTTGGCTCGTCAATTTCCTTTTTAGGCTCAGGTACGATCTTAATGATTCGCTCAACAATATTTGAAATTGGTTTAACGAACCAAACTAATAAAAATGTATTGGAAATATTAAAGACTGTATGAAAAAGCGATAGAGATACAGGTATAGCAGCAGCACTAACATAAGGAGATTCTGAACCAAGTTCTAAAGCGAACCTCTCTATTAATTTTAAAAATGGATAAAATAGTATTAATACCCATATTACTCCAATAATATTAAAGATTAAATGTGCCCTGGCTGTACGCTTGGCATGATAATTAGCAACTATTGCTGCTAAATTAGCTGTTATGGTCGTACCAATATTTTCCCCTAAAACCATTGCCGCAGCCAGTGGAAAGGGAATCCATCCCTGTGCGGTCATAATCAAGGTAAGTGCCATTGTAGCGCTCGAAGATTGTATAATAATAGTTAATAAAGTACCTATACCTAAAAATAACAATACTGACCAAAAACCTAAATCGGTATATCTCTTTAAAAACTCGAGAATTTCAGGATTTTGTTTGATATCAGGAACGGCATCTTTTAAAAATTGCAAGCCGATAAACAACACAGCGAAACCAATAATAAATCCGCCCCAATTTTTCAATTGTTCTTTTTTAGCAAAAGTAAATGCAAAACCTAGGCCCACTAAGGGCAGAGCAATAGCACTCATACTAACCTTAAAACCTAAAATGGTTATCAACCATGCTGTGATTGTAGTTCCTATATTGGCACCCATAATCACACTTATAGATTCCATTAAGGTAAGTAAGGAAGCGTTTGCAAAACTAACCACCATTAGGGTTGTAGCCGATGAGGATTGAATAATAGAAGTGATTGTAAACCCGGTAAAGATTCCTAAGAAACGATTGGATGTCATTCTAGCCAAAATACTACGCATTTTAGCCCCAGCTAAATTCATAAGCGCATCACTCATGACTTTCATGCCAAATAAAAATAACCCGAGTGAGCCAAATAATTGTAAAATATCGGTAAAGCCGTACTGCATATATATTTTATGTCAATATCAGTATAAAGCTATTAAGAATAAATCAAAAGAATATGATTTATATCAGAAAACTACTCATAAGTTAACCCCAACAAAAAAAGAGGAGCTTCACATGAAGCTCCTCTTTAAATATAATTTTAATATAAGTAGTACTATTACGACCCACACATCAAACAATCATCTCCCTCTCCTTCTTTGGCACGTGCGATCATTTCTTTATATTCTTCTGGGGTCATTTCTGTATCTTGGGAAATCACTGCATTTACCTGTGTTTCTGCCGCTACACTAGCAGGAACTACGGGTTTTGATTCCGCTACTTTTACCTCTTTAGCTAATGTAAATTGAGTGGCATTTACTGCCGATTTTGTTCTTAAATAATACATTCCTGTTTTTAAGCCTGATTTCCAAGCGTAAAAATGCATAGAGGTCAATTTACTATAGTCAGGATCTTGCATAAACAAATTCATTGATTGTGACTGGTCAATAAAATAGCCTCGTTGACGTGCCATATCAATAATATCTTTCATACTTAATTCCCAAACCGTTTTATAAAGTTCTTTTAAATCTTGAGGAATTTCATCAATATGCTGAATAGAACCATTGGCACGCATAATACTTTCTTTCATACTATTATTCCAAAGACCTAATTCTACCAGATCTTCTAGTAAATGCTTATTCACAACAATAAACTCACCAGATAATACTCTACGTGTATAGATATTAGATGTGTATGGCTCAAAAGCTTCATTATTTCCTAAAATTTGAGAAGTCGATGCTGTTGGCATTGGTGCTACTAATAAAGAATTACGCACTCCGTGTTTTATCACTTGTTTACGTAATTTGCTCCAGTCCCATCTTCCGCTAAGGTCATCTTCAGAAACATTCCACATATTGAATTGAAATTCTCCTTCTGACATTGGAGAACCTTTAAATGTTGAATAAGCTTCTTTTGTTTTTGCCATTTCCATCGAGGATGTTACAGCAGCAAAATATAAGGTTTCAAAAATATCCTGATTCAATTGTTTTGCTTCATCAGAAGTAAATGGCAATCGTAACTGAATAAATGCATCTGCCAAACCTTGAATTCCTAAACCTATAGGTCTATGTCTGAAATTAGAATTTTCAGCTTCCTTAACCGGATAATAATTACGATCAATAACACAATCTAAATTACGGGTTACCTTTTTCGTTACGTCAAATAATTTTTTATGATTGAAATATTTTTTGCCGTCTTTATCTTCGCTAACAAACATAGAAACCGCAATAGAAGCTAAATTACATACAGCAACCTCATCCTTTGCTGTGTACTCCATGATCTCAGTACATAAATTTGACGAACGAATTGTTCCCAAATTCTTTTGATTTGACTTACGGTTTGCCGCATCTTTATACAACATATAAGGATTACCCGTTTCAATTTGTGCTTCTAATATTTTTTCCCAAAGTTCACGAGCGTTGATCGTTTTACGACCTTTTCCTACTTTTTCATAACCTTCATATAGCTTTTCAAATTCATCTCCGTAGGTATCAAATAAATGTGGACATTCATTAGGGCACATCAATGTCCATTCGCCATCTTCTTGTACGCGTTTCATAAACAAATCCGGAATCCACATAGCATAAAATAGATCACGTGCTCGCATTTCTTCTTTCCCAGTATTTTTTCTCAGGTCTAAAAATTCAAAAACATCAGCGTGCCAAGGTTCTAAATACATTGCAAACGATCCTTTACGCTTCCCTCCACCTTGATCTACATAACGTGCTGTATCATTGTACACTTTTAACATTGGAACGATTCCATTTGACGTACCATTTGTACCACGAATATAAGAACCTGTAGCTCTTACATTATGAATAGACAGGCCAATACCTCCTGCTGATTGTGAAATTTTAGCCGTTTGTTTTAAAGTATCATAAATACCATCAATACTATCATCTTGCATTTGTAATAAGAAGCAAGAAGACATCTGTGGTTTTGGTGTTCCAGCATTGAACAAGGTTGGAGTTGCATGGGTAAAGAATTTTTTACTCATCAACTCATAGGTTGCAATTGCTTCATCAAGATCATCTAAATGAATTCCAACTGCCACACGCATTAGCATATGCTGTGGGCGTTCTGCAATCACCCCATTTAATTTTAGTAAATACGAACGCTCTAATGTTTTAAACCCAAAATAATCATAGTTAAAATCTCTATTGTAGATAATTGTAGAGTCTAACTTTGAGGCATTATCCATAATAACTTTGTATGTATCATCAGCTATTAATGGGGCTTTTTTTCCGGTGCGAGGGTTTACGTATGTATATAAATCCTTTACAACTTCAGAAAATGTTTTCTTTGTATTTTTATGTAGATTAGAAACTGCAACTCTTGCAGCAAGTTTTGCGTAATCGGGATGTTGAACGGTCATAGTCGCAGCAGTTTCAGCGGCAAGATTGTCTAATTCTGAAGTAGTCACACCATCATATAAACCTTCAATTACACGCATCGCGACTTTGGTAGGTTCGACTATTTTATTAAGACCATAACTCATTTTGCGAATTCTTGATGTGATCTTGTCGAACATCACCGGCTCTTTCCTGCCATCTCTTTTTACTACATACATATCTACATTATTTTAGGTTAGTTGGGTTATTATGGGTTTGCCTTTCGGCGGATAATTTTTGTTTAGCGAATTCTAATTCAATATTTACAATTATGAGATTCTCATCTTCCTGCCCGAATAAATTCGTTCAGGCGGGTGCAGGAATGACACTTATGTCAAAAATCTGCATCAAAACTGATAGCTCCTGTTCCACCAGATTTTACGCCTGCCTTTTGATATTCTGACACTCTTTTTTCAAAGAAATTTGTTTTCCCTTCAAGAGAAATCATTTCCATAAAATCGAATGGGTTTGATGCATTATATACTTTCTCACAACCAAATTCTCCCAATAATCTATCTGTAACAAATTCTAAATATTGAGTCATTAATTTGGCGTTCATTCCAATTAAACTTACCGGTAACGATTCTGTAATAAACCCTCTTTCTATATCTAGAGCGTCAACAAGAATTTCTTTAATTCTTTCTTTTGGCACTTTGTTTACAATGTGATTATTGTGTAAATGCACGGCAAAATCACAATGCATTCCTTCATCACGAGAAATTAATTCGTTTGAGAAAGTCAATCCTGGTAACAAACCTCTTTTCTTCATCCAAAAAATAGAACAGAAACTTCCTGAAAAGAATATACCTTCAACTGCTGCAAATGCAATTAAGCGCTCTGCAAAACTATCGCTCTCAATCCATTTTAACGCCCAATCTGCTTTTTCTTTAATTGCCGGAAACACTTCAATTGCTCTGAATAACTGATCTTTTTCAGCTTCATTTTTTACATATGTATCAATCAAAAGCGAGTACACTTCTGAATGAATATTTTCCATCATGATTTGAAAACCATAAAAGAACTTTGCTTCAGAATATTGTACTTCATTTACAAAATTTTCGGCTAAGTTTTCGTTAACAATACCATCAGATGCAGCAAAAAATGCCAAAATGTGTTTGATAAAATAACGCTCATCGTCACTTAATTTATTCTCCCAATCATTGATATCCTGGTGCAGATCAATTTCTTCAGCAGTCCAGATACTTGCTTCTTGTTTTTTATACCATTCCCAAATATCTTGATGTTGAATTGGGAAGATTACAAATCTATTATCATTTGGGGCTAAAATAGGCTCTACTTGCGACATTATAAATTTATTTATTTTTGAAATTATAAGAATGGACGATTCTTGGGGCAAAAATCGGGACAAACAAATATTGACTTTTTTACTGAAAAAAGAAAAGTATAATTATCCACAAAACAAGGCAAGTTTTTAACAAAATGAGTATTTAATAAATTTTTCTTAACATTAACTTAATAATTATGATTCTGATAATCAATAGTTTAAAAAAATCAATTCTCACCTACAAGCAGAGAATGCTGGGTTTTTAGAATTCTGCGTAAAATGAAAAAGAGCCAGAAAAATCTGACTCCTTTTTCTCAAAACTATAAAGTAATTTTATTTTAAATATTTTTAAACCATTCTATATACTTTTCCCCTAAAATAGGTGCTGGTTTTTCTTTTTCGTTTATGGCATTTATCAAGCTCATGATCCACATAAAAAACAAAACCAAAGATCCTACTATACTAATTATCCAACCCAATATCGGAATGATATTTATAAATGATAAGACTAAGCCTGTTAAAGATAGTCCTAACATTTGCTTAATATGATAGCTTGCAAATTCATTTTTCTTTTCACCATTCATCACAAAAGCGATTATTAATCCTATAATCGTAATGTAAGATATGATGGCTATTGTTTTGCCTTCATCTATCACTGAGACGTCACTTGTTTCGCTTGTTTTACCTTCTTCCTTTACCGAAACGTCGGCTGCTTCGTTTGTTTTTGGCTCTGTGTTTTCCATAATTAATATTAGTTGTTTTTCAAGCGTTTATATTAGCCTAAAATTACGAAATTATTTTTTGCTTTTATAATGAATAATAAAATTTATTCCTCATTAACAGACACATAGATAATAATAATTCTGAGAAGCTTAATTTTTCTCAGCATCTTTTCATAACTGTTATTTTAAATCATTAAAATTAAATGCTTGTAAACGCAATTAAGGTCAACATTTTATTTACTCATGCCTTCTGCCACTTTCTCCAACTCGGCATACCAATCTTCTCCAAACTTTCTGACGAGAGCTTGCTTTACAAATTTATACACCGGAACCTGCAATTCTTTGCCCAAAGTACAAGCATCATCACAAATTTCCCATTTATGGTAATTGACAGCAGCAAACTCTGAGTAATCTTGAACACGAACCGGATATAAATGACAAGAAATAGGTTTTTCCCAAGCAACCTCTCCTTGATTATAGGCTTCTTCAATACCACACCGTGCAATCCCGTTATCATCATAATTTATATACACGCAACTATCATCACTAGCTATCAACGGTGTTTCATATTCTCCATTTGTGGTTATATATAAGCCTTGTTCGTTTATAGCATCAATGCCTTTTTGAGTTAAAAAAGGCTTCACCTTAGGGTAGATGTCCATTAAGATCTTTAATTCACCCTCTTCAAGTGGTGCTCCAGCTTCTCCATCAACACAACACGCACCTTTACAAGCCGATAAATTGCAAACAAATTCTTTTTCTATAATTTCTTCAGAAACAATCGTCTTCCCTAATTGAAACATTTATATACCTATTTAGGAGTTACAAAAATACTTTTATTTTAAAGAACTATTCTTGCTAACTTTACAATTATTTAATACTAAAATTTGAGTAGCATTACATACATTTGCCGAAAATTTTAAAACGGGAAAAATGAATTTCAATATAAAAGAAATATTTACTGTATTTATGGTGCTGTTTGCTGTGATTGATATTATTGGTAATATTCCTATTATCATCGATCTACGAAAAAAATTCGGGCATATAGAATCTGAAAAAGCCTCGATTATTGCAGGTGTAATTTTGATCCTATTTTTATTTGTTGGTCAAAGTTTATTAAACTTGATTGGCATCGATGTACACTCTTTTGCGGTGGCTGGGGCTTTTATCTTATTTTTCATTGCCTTAGAAATGATTTTAGGCATTACTTTGTATAAAGATAATAATGAAGAAGGAAGGAATGCCCACGTTTTTCCGTTAGCTTTTCCATTGATCGCGGGTCCGGGAAGTTTAACAACCTTATTATCACTAAGATCTGAATTCAATACCGAAAACATTATTGTGGCCGTATTAGCAAACGTAATCGTTATTTATATCGTTTTAAAGACTTCTACTAAAATAGAGCGTGTTATTGGTCCTAACGGTATCAATATTATTAGAAAAATATTTGGTGTTGTATTGCTTGCAATTTCTGTAAAATTATTTGCATCAAATATTAAACTACTTTTTTAACATGATATATGATGTACTAATAATCGGTGGTGGAGCGGCTGGTATGTCATGTACTTTAGTGTTAGGTTCGGCCAAAGAAAAGTTTTTTGCTAAAAATAAAAAAATAGGCCTTTTTACACACCAAAAATCCTCGCATTTACAAACAGCCTTGTTTAATAATGTATTAGGGCTCGCGCCAAAAACAACCGGTAAAGTTATTCTTGAAAGTGGTTTACAACTGTTATCAGAACTTTATCCTCACGTTAATAGAATTAATAATGAAAAAGTACTGGAAATTAAAGATCTTTTAGAAGGGTATTTAATTATAACTAATAAAAAAGAATACAAAACAAAATTGGTCGTTATCGCAATTGGTTATACAAAATTGTTAACCATTAAAGGGTTAGAACAATATATAGAACCGCATAATAAAACCAAACCTGAAAAAGAACGTATTCAGTTAAAAAATAACGACCACTTAGTCACTAAAGGTATGTATGTTGCTGGCACTCTTGCGGGCTGGAGAAGTCAGTTTTCTATTGCTTGTGGTAGTGGTGCATCTGTCGCTACTGATATTTTGACTTTATGGAATGATGGAAAACACACCAAAGTTCATGACAAAATATAGGTCATTGTATTACATAATCAACTTTATATTCTAGCTCCTTTACTTTTTTAAGCATTTTATCATTTTGATTGAGGACCATATAAAAAGTGTTATCTCCATATAAAAACCGTGCGAAAAGTGATTTTAAATAAATTTTGATATAGGATATATTATCTATTTCTCCCTTTATATTTTTCTTAATTATAGCTAAATATTCGTTCAATATTTTTTCATCTTTATCAAAATTTTCCAAAAATTCTGGAAGGCTCATTTCTTCTAATTCCTTTCTATTATTATCGACATAGTTAAAAACAAAATCATTCATTACACGAACATGATAAGTCCCGAAAAAAGCAGTAGTATCGATCCCTACAAAAACATCGGGAATGATACCACCTCCGCCATATACCGTTTTGCCTTTTGGAGTTACAAATTTCAAGGAATCATCAACTTTGATACTATCAGCGCTCGATAATTCTCCACTATATAAGCGGCCTTCAAAACCATCATTAGTATAATATTCGTCTCCGCCATCTTTACTGTATGGTTTTTGAATAGAGCGACCTGTTGGCGTATAATAACGTGAAACTGTTAATCGCACCGCAGATCCATCACCTAAACTCATTTCCTGCTGGACCAATCCCTTACCAAAAGAACGTCTTCCTACAATAATTCCCTTATCATTATCCTGTAAAGCTCCTGCGATTATTTCACTAGCTGAAGCAGAATTTTCATCTATTAATACATATACTTTACCTTCTTCAAAATCACCCTTAGCACTTGCAAACGACTTATCTATTTTACCTCCTTTATTCTTAGTAAATACAATTAGTTTATCATCTTCTAAAAATTCATCTACCATTTTAGTTGCTACACCTAAATATCCACCAGGGTTACCTCTGAGATCAAGAACTAAATGATTCATACCTTTTTCTATCAAAATATCTAAAGATTTTTTAAATTCTTTATAAGTTGTCGCAGCAAAACGATCAACTTTTATATATCCCAAACTATCATTTAACATATAGTGGGCATCAATACTTTTAATAGGTACTTTACCCCGCTTTAATAAAACTGTATAAAATTTATTTTCAGACTTTCTATAAATCGTAAGATTGACTTTAGTTTTTGGCTTTCCTTTAAGGGTTTTTATAATATAATCGTTTCTGAGATTTCTTCCGTAAAGGGTATCATTATCGGCAATTAAAAGCCTATCTCCCGCTTTTAATCCGGCTTTCATACTTGGGCCATCTTCTAAAACCTTTACCACGGCTATAGTATCTTTATACATATTGAATTGAACACCAATACCTACAAATTCTCCATTCATACGTTCAGCTATACCATCGGCATCTGAAGCCGGTATATATACAGAGTGTGGATCAAGCTTACCTAATATTTGCTTGATCGTACCATCTAATAGACTATCGGTATTTACTTTATCAACATAATCATATTGAATATAATCTATTAAACGTTTTATCTTCTCTTCTTGTGGGCTCTGATTAAAAAGCATCACACTTTTCTTTTTAGGGTAATTTAACGTACTACCTAAAAAAATACCCAAGGCCACAGCAATGGCCAAAAATAACGGAATATAAACTTTATACTTATTATTCATTTTCATTTATATAATCTAACTCAACTCCTGCCTTCTTTAAAAATTGTAAACCTGTATCATCTTTATATGCATTGGCGTATACCAAACGCTTAATACCCGATTGATGTATTAATTTACTACATTCTTTGCATGGAGACATCGTAATATACAATGTTGCTCCTCTGCATGATTGTGTTGATGACGCTACTTTTAAAATGGCATTTGCTTCTGCATGCAACACATACCATTTTGTATAATTCTCATCATCTTCACACGTATTTTCAAATCCTGTTGGTGTACCATTATAACCATCAGAAATGATCATCTTGTCTTTTACAATTAGAGCACCAACTTGCTTGCGTTTACAATGCGATAATTTTGCCCATTCCATTGCCATTTTTAAATAGGCAATATCATATTTTAGTTGTTTTTCTTTTGTCATTAATAAAAGTACCTATAGCACTTGACTCTTATCTGGTTAGTAATTATCGCTATGAATGATATAAAATTGAACTTCTAAAATAACGGTTTATTTCATTACGGCAAAGTTCTACGAAAAATTGTTGGTTTCCTGTTAAAATTTTACCAAAATTTACGCTCTGCAAGCATTGGTATTATTATACCTATCACTATTGAAGATAGTGCTAAAACCCAATCCCTTTTCTTAATTCTTAAAAAATACTGTGCTATATATCCGGCAATCAAAATTAATATAACTATTAAAATTTGAGCCAACTCAACGCCTAACGCAAATTCTAATAAAGGAAAAAGTTTTGAATCGCCATCATCTAAAGTCATTTTCAAAAATCCCGATAAACCTAAACCATGAATCAATCCGAAGAAAAACGCAAAGAATATATTGGTATTTGACTGATGAAAATTCTTCTTATTTACTGTAAACAAATTAACGGCAGCAGTAATCAAAATAGTTAGCGGAATTAAAAACTCAATAAGTTCTTTTTTAATAGTTATTATATTAAATGTCGCTAAGCCTAAAGTTAATGTATGACCAATTGTAAAAAATGTGATCAACAGTAGAGCTTTTTTCCAATCACTAAATTTATAAACCACGGTCAATACTATAAAAAACAAAATGTGATCATAAGCATTCCAATCTAGCACATGTTTAAAAGCAAGTTCTACAAAAAGTTTAAAATTATCCATCCCCTAAAATATTCAAATTTCAAGCACCAAATTACAAATTACAGTTAACTCTAACCAGCAACCTTTAGTTAAAATTTAATATTTAGTGCTGGTTCTTTTGTTTTTTTAAAACTTCTATCTAGAAATTTTGTTGAAAAGATCCCAAAGTACCACACCACAGCTTACCGAAATATTCAGAGAGTGCTTGGTTCCAAATTGAGGAATCTCAATACAATAGTCAGACGCTGACACAACTTCTTGCTGAACTCCTTTTACTTCATTCCCGAAAATAACAGCCAGTTTTTTATCTTTAGTAGGAAGAAAATCATTTAACATGATAGCATTGTCAGCCTGCTCGATCGAGGCAATTTGAATTTTTTTAGCTTTTAAGCTTTCAATCAATGAAAGAGTATTCTCTACATATTCCCAAGCAACAGAATCTGTAGATCCCAGAGCTGTTTTATGAATATCTTTATGGGGTGGTTTTGCAGTAATACCACAGAGATAAACTTTTTCTATCAGAAATGCGTCGCTCGTTCTAAAAACGGAACCAATATTATTCAAACTTCTAATATTATCCAATATGACAATTATAGGTGTCTTCTCAACCAATTTAAATTGCTCATTGGTTAGTCTTTCTAACTCACTATTTTTCAATTTTCGCATGGTTTCGTATATAGTAGTTGGTAATTAGTAGCTGGTACAAGTAACAAAAATACTTTAATTATATTTGAAAATAGTTTCTTACTCTCCAAATACTTGATACCAAATACCAGCTACTAAAAATAAAAAAATGTAACTTCGCATTTCAGTTTATAAACACTACAAATTGACCAAAAACAAGGCAAAAAAAGCCACTCCTTTAATGAAGCAATACAATGCAATCAAGGTTAAATATCCTGATGCAATGTTGTTGTTTAGAGTAGGCGATTTTTATGAAACTTTTGGTGAAGATGCGGTAAAAGCAGCTCAAGTTTTAGGCATTGTATTGACCAAGCGTGGTGCTGGAAGCGAAAGCGAAACTGCCTTAGCAGGATTCCCTCATCATTCGTTGAATACCTACCTCCCAAAACTTGTAAAAGCAGGAATGCGTGTTGCTATTTGCGATCAGCTCGAAGATCCTAAAATGACCAAAACCATCGTAAAACGTGGCGTCACTGAATTGGTTACTCCTGGTGTAACACTAAACGATGAGGTCTTGCAATCAAAAAGCAATAACTTTCTTGCGGCTCTCCATTTTGGTAAACGCGCAATCGGAATTTCATTTTTAGATGTTTCTACCGGCGAGTTTTTTGTTGCTGAGGGCAATGATGAATACATCGATAAATTATTGCAAAATTTTAGTCCGAGTGAGGTCCTGGTACAAAAACAATACAAGGCAAAATTCAAAGAATTATTTGGTGAAAATTACCATTCTTTTTATTTAGATGATTGGGTATTTCAAGCTGAATATGCTGATGAAAGTCTGAACAATCATTTTAAAATAAAATCATTGAAAGGTTTCGGTATTGACGATTTACAAAACGGAATTATTTCCGCAGGCGCTGTATTATTTTATTTATCAGAAACACAGCATAAAAAGCTAGATCATATTTCTTCAATACAACGTGTAGAAGAAGAACACCATGTTTGGATGGATAGATTTACAATTCGCAATCTTGAACTCTATTTTTCAAATCAGCCGGAAGCGGTAACTTTACTAGATGTGATTGATAGAACCATTTCGCCTATGGGCGGAAGGCTTTTGAAACGTTGGTTAGCATTGCCTTTAAAGAATTTAGTACAAATTCAACAACGCCATGAAATCGTAAAATACCTAATAGATACCGACACTTTTTATAATACAATTACCTATCAAATCAAGCAAATTAGTGATATTGAACGTTTGATTTCTAAAGTTGCCACCGGTAAAATAAATCCACGCGAGGTTGTCCTGTTAAAAGATTCATTAAACGCTATTTTACCAATAAAAGAAGTCGCCGAGAAAAGCACTAACCTAGCCATACAAAGTGTTGGAAAACAATTGTATAGTTGTAAAGAGCTGATTGATAAAATATCAAATACAATTAATGATGATGCTCCTGTAAAATATTAATAAGGAAACACAATTGCGGAAGGTGTTTCTGCTGAATTAGATGAGTTACGTGCTATTTCTTCTTCCGGAAAGGAATATTTAGATGATATGTTGGCTAGAGAAACTCAACGCACAGGTATTTCGAGTCTAAAAATTGCTTTTAACAATGTGTTTGGGTATTATATTGAAGTTCGTAATACGCATAAAGACAAGGTTCCCGAAGAGTGGATTCGCAAACAAACTTTAGTAAATGCCGAACGCTATATTACAGAAGAGCTCAAAGAATATGAAACCAAAATTCTCGGTGCCGAAGAAAAAATAGCAATCTTAGAACAGCAATTATTTACAGAGTTATTGCACTTTATGTTGGGCTTTATTCAAAAAGTGCAGCAAAACGCACAGCAAGTTGCTAAATTAGATTGCCTCTGTTCTTTTGCACAATCGGCAAAAGACCATAATTATGTACGGCCACAATTAGATGAAAGTACCGATCTGGAAATCAAAAACGGGCGCCATCCTGTGATTGAAAAACAATTACCAATTGGTGAAGAATATATCGCCAATGATGTAGTGTTGAATAGAAATCAGCAACAAATTATCATGATTACAGGACCTAATATGAGTGGTAAATCTGCTATATTAAGGCAAACTGCGCTAATTGTTTTACTTGCTCAAATGGGGAGCTATGTCCCGGCACAACAAGCAAGAATAGGGGTGGTTGACAAAATATTTACACGTGTTGGTGCGAGCGATAACATCTCGATGGGTGAATCTACATTTATGGTAGAAATGAACGAAACAGCTAATATTCTAAATAATCTATCAGAGCGTAGTTTGGTTTTACTAGATGAAATCGGTCGTGGAACCAGTACCTATGATGGAATTTCAATTGCCTGGGCGATCGCTGAATATTTGCATGAACATCCTTCAAAGGCAAAAACCTTATTTGCTACACATTATCATGAATTGAATGATATGACCGAAACATTTGATCGTATCAAAAATTTCACGGTCTCTATCAAAGAATTAAAAGATACCATTATCTTTTTACGCAAATTAATTCCGGGAGGTAGTGAACATAGTTTTGGTATTCATGTGGCAAAATTGGCTGGCATGCCTAATTCAGTGATACATAGAGCGAATAAAATGCTCAAAAAATTAGAACAGAGTCATAGTTCTGATGATATTAAAGACAAGCTCAAACAAGCTGCAGACGAGGATCTGCAATTAAGTTTTTTCCAGCTTGACGACCCTTTATTGGAAGACATCAAAGAAGAAATTTTAAGTACCAATATTGATGCTTTAACTCCTATTGAAGCTTTGATGAAATTAAATGAGATTAAAAGGATGTTGACAAAGAAATAACTATTTGAATTTTACTATCTTGTAGTTCAAATATTTAGACCATGTCAAAACTAACCCCTTTCTTCATTTCTTTTCTTTTCCTTTTTTTAGGATGTCAGTCCAACTCAGAAAAAAAATCCAATATCTCAGTCAATATTTCATTTTCTGAAAGTGTTAACACAAAAAGCTTAGATGGTAGATTATTATTAATGTTCTCTAATAATAATGAAGAAGAACCTCGCTTTCAAATAGGTGTTGGTTTAAAGAATCAATTAGTTTTTGGGCAAAATGTTGAAGGATTAATCCCAAATACAAAAATCACATTCAATGAAGACGTTTTTGGATTTCCGATCACAAGCTTAGGATATATTGCTCCTGGAGACTATTATGTACAAGGCTTGCTACATGTTTATGAAACCTTCAATTTAGCGTCCGGACAAACAGTAAAATTACCAATGGACAATGGAGAAGGGCAGCAATGGAATAAATCTCCCGGTAATTTATATAGTAAACCAATTAAGGTGACAATTGGCGAAAAAGGCATTCAAAATCTTGATATTGTTTTAGATCAGGTTATTCCACCAATAGAAGAACCGAAAGACACAGAATGGATCAAACATATCAAGATAAAATCAGAAAAGCTTTCTAAATTTTGGGGTAGAGATATGTATTTAGGTGCACATGTATTATTGCCAAAAGGCTTTAGCGATCATCCTGAAGCCAAGTATCCATTAATGGTTTTTCATGGTCATTTTCCATCTGATTTTGGTGGTTTTCGAACGACTCCTCCTGACAAAGATCTAAAACCTGAGTATTCAGAACGTTTTAAGGTTGACGGTTATAATATTTTTCAACAACAAGAAGCTTATGATTTTTATAAGCGATGGAATGAGCCTGATTTTCCGAGGATGTTAATTATAGAAATTCAACATCCAACTCCATATTATGATGATTCGTATGCAGTAAATTCTGAAAGTCAAGGCCCTTACGGGGATGCCATTACTCATGAACTTATACCTTATATCGAAGAGCAATTTCGTGGACAGGGTGAAGGCTGGTCACGTTTTTTATACGGTGGTTCCACCGGAGGTTGGGAAGCTTTAGCGGTACAAGTAAAATATCCAGATGAGTATAATGGCTGCTTTGCTGCCTGCCCTGACCCAATCGATTTTGCAAACTATTGTTTGACCAATATTTACGAAGATAAAAATGCTTATTATTATGATAGTGAACATAAAAAGCTGGAGGTACCGAGTCGTAGGAATTATTTGGGCGATATTACAGCAACTCTAAGAGAAGAAAATCATTTAGAATTGGTATTGGGTGATAAATCAAGATCAGGCAAGCAATGGGATATTTGGGAGGCCACTTATTCTCCGCAGGCAGAAGATGGTTATCCTGCTCGAATTTGGGATAAAAAAACAGGAGATATCAACCCTGAAATTGCCAATTATTGGAAAGAAAACTATGACCTCAAACATATTTTAGAACGTGACTGGGATAAATTAGGTGATAAACTAAAAGGGAAAATTCATATCTATTGTGGAGATATGGATAATTACTATTTAAACAACGCTGTTTATTCTATGGAAAAGTTCTTAGAAAGCACAACTGACCCGTATTATGCGGGAGAAGTTACATATGGTGACAGAGCAGAACATTGTTGGAATGGTGATCCGGAAAATCCAAATCATGTTACTCGATTACGCTACAATACTATGTATGTGCCTAAAATTATGAAACGTATTGCTGAAAGTGCTCCGAAAGGAGCCGATTTAACCAGTTGGAGGTACAAATAGCAAGAAATTTTTGAGTGATTAGGGCACGAATATTGATGCTTTAATCTATTTAAAACTCAATAAAATTCAATGAAAATTACTGCCAAAAGTTGCTTTTTACTTGTTGTTGTTTTGATCTTTACTTCCTCCGTTTGTTCTGCTCAAAATATTTTAGAAGGTAGAGTTTTCGATAAAACAAGTGAAAATCCTTTGCCTTATGCCGCTATCCTAATTGGCGATACAGGATTATATACAACCTCTAATGAAGATGGAAAATTTCAAATATTATTAAACAAAAACATAGATTCTCTTGAAATAAGATATATTGGTTATGAAACTAGAAAAATTTCTATAGATTATTTCCGTCTTAAAAAAATTCTCTATCTAAAACAGTTTTCTACAATTCTTAATGAGATTATTGTTAGTACTAAAATAAAGAAATCTTCTAGAGCTCTAGATAAAAATGTCGCTGGTTCCAAGAAAGAAAGTTCGTATAAACTGCTATACGAGTTAATAAAAAAATATCGTAAAAGTAAAAAAGTCGTTGATAGTAAGGCTTATTTCACATTGAATAGTAAAGCTTTCTTTAGTTCAAACTCTACTGTAGATACCATTCCTGTAGAGCAAATTGAAGGTTTATATAATAGTAAACAACAGTTATCAAAAGGAATACTTGATTTAGAATTGAAAACTGGTCGATTCGGGCAAAATCGCCTTATTCCATTTTACAGTTTGAACTACATATCTATGCTTCAAGATTTTAATTTATTTAAAAAAACAAAACAAATATTACCTCAATACGCAGGAAATATGTCTTTGAACAAGATTAAAAAAAGATACCTTTTGAAGCTACAAAAAGTAGAAAACTATAATGGAACTGTAATTCATTTTCGGCCAAAAACTGAAAAAAGTGATATTTTCTCCGGTAAAATTTTCTTCCAAGAAATAGATTTAATACTAGAAAAAATAGAGCTTTTTATAAAGAACCCAAAGTCTTTCAAACTAAGACCAATTGTTGAAGGTGATTCCGTATCATTCAAAAACTTAAAACTTAATATTTCATTTAATCCTATTGATCTAAATAAAATACAATATTACGATCTTGATCTAGATTTCGTTTATTATACTGACACTATCCAAAGGAAAATATCGTCAAAGGTTATTTTATATCTATATGATTATAATACTGAATTTATAAAGCCATATTTCACAAACACAATTGAATTTGAAAATGATTACGATAGACTTTTGACATTACCAGTATCAGATAAAATTTGGAACCAGAATTATCCTTATCCTAGAAGTATAAAAAACACTGAAACAACAAACTTCTTTAAAAAAAATAATCAATTTTATAATTATTATGAGAATAAACTACCATCCAATTCTTTAACACATATAAAAATATCATCTATTATATGGAGTAATCAACGAAAACTACTATATGATGATATTAGCAATGGCCCGGGAATTAATTTAAATTTTTTTTACGCTTTAAATCCTTACAAAAATGATGATGGTAGTATTAATTTTAATATAAAAACCTTGTTTGATACAAAAACATCTTTTTTTAAATCAGAAAGAACATATAAAGAACTAGATTGTATTAACTTGGCTTTCGATATTTTTGAATTAAATAGTCATCACCTATTAGGCAAAATCCAAAAGTCCACAACAATACAAGAGGCGAAAGATTTATGCAATACAGCAATTTTAGATGCGAAAGTAACAACTACTATAATGTTTGAAGAGAGTTTATTTGGTCTTGATCAAGGTAATTTTAGTTACTGGAAAGATAAAATTCGTAATGAATTAAAAAAGTATAATCTTAAATAAAAGCTAACATTCAAGCTTTAACTCAACTTTTTATAAAAGGAATTTTTAATTATGTTATCTTTGCGATCAATTTAATGAGTATGCATTTTTTATTTATTAGTGGCGCCGAAATATTTGTGATCCTTGTGATTGTACTAATGCTTTTTGGAGCAGACAAAATACCTGGAATGGCTCGTGGTTTGGGTAAAGGAATGCGTCAATTAAAAGACGCTACTAACGAAATTAAACGTGAAATTACCGAAACTGCAGAAAAGCAAGGTATTGACACTGATCTCACCAAGAATATAGAGGAGCAAATCAATACCATTCAAGAAGATATTGAAGATGCTACCGGCCCGATAAAACGTAATTTATAATTGAGTTTTATAGATACTCTCATAGAAACAGACAAACAACTTTTTGTATACCTCAACTCTTTAGGTGTTGAAAGCTGGGATCAATTTTGGATGATCATTACCAATCAGTTTAACTGGATTCCACTTTTTGCATTATTATTTATATTAATTTTCAAAGCCTATGGTTGGAAAAAAGGAATTGTTTTAGTTTTGGTAGCAGCTTTATTAGTTGCTTTTTCTGATCAGTTTGTAAACCTTATCAAAGATTATTTTGGGAGATTACGACCCAACAATGATCCAACCATCAATGAAATGATTCGTATACTTAAACGTCCGCGAAGTTTTAGTTTTGTTTCAGGTCATTCAACGACATCTTTTGCCGCTACAACATTTATGATATTAACTTTAAAAAAATATTATAAATATTCTTATTTACTACTTATATGGCCTATACTTTTTGCTTATAGCCGAATTTATGTAGGTGTACACTTTCCAATTGATATTTTTGTAGGAATGTTATTAGGAATTTTAGAAGGTTTTATCTTTTATAAAATTAGTCTTGTTTTTTTAAAGAAAGTTCCAAAAGACCGGAGAACATTTTAAAGTTGGATCCTGAATCAAGTTCAGGATGACAAGATATCTTATTTCACTCTACTAATTGTCAAACCATCCCGAATTGGCAATACAACTGTTTCCACTCTTGTATCCTCTTTTAACAATATATTATATGCTATTAGAGCATTTGTGTCGATGTCTTTAGGGTCAATTTTTTCTACAACTTTCCCGTACCACAACACATTATCCGATAAGATAATTCCGCTCGGGTTCATTTTATTTATAATAGCATGAAAATAATTTGAATAATTACTTTTATCAGCATCAATAAAGGCAAGATCAAAATTAGCTTCAATAGTTGGAATAATTTCTAAAGCCTTACCGACATATTGTTTAATTTGATTTCCAAAATCCGATTTATCGAAATATTTACACTGAAAATCATAGAGTTCTTCATTGTGATCAATAGTATGAAGCTTTCCATTTTTCCTCAAGCCCTCCGCCAGACATAATGCTGAATAACCGGTATAAGTACCTATCTCTAAGATAGATATTGGTTGAATTAATTTAGAAAGCATTGACAATATTCTTCCCTGAAAATGTTCACTTAACATTGCCGGGTTTAATATTTTTTGCCATGTTTCTTTAGAAAGTTCTTGTAATAACTTTGGTTCGTCCTGTGAGTGGGCCACAACGTATTCATCTATGTTATCCGGTAAAAAATTCATATCATATTTATTATTCAAATATAAAAAGCAGCACTCTAAAAGAATACTGCTTTTTATACTTTTATTATCATTATTTACTATTTATCTGCCTCTGCTAGTTTCTTTTTTAAAACTTCTTTGTCTTTTTCAGAAAGCTTATAGTCGCAGTCTTTTTTGAGCAAATGTTTATCACAAACCTCTGAAAGTTTTGTATTCTGCTTAGAATACAAACCACATATTTTACAGGTAAGTAAGTGAATGTTGAGTCTTATTTTTTCCCAAAAAGATGCCTCTTTGTACTGATTTTTTGTACAAATGGTTGTAGCTTCATCGCATGTTATAAATAGTTTATTACTCATTAAATTTTTTATTTAGCGAACCAGTTATCTTCCATGCATTTTCTTAATTGTTGTCGTGCTCTATGAATGATAACCCACAAGTTAGACGCTGTAATACCCAGCTCATTACAGATTTCTTCTGTTTCATATTGCTGAACATTCTTTAATAAAAATACTGTTCTATATTTTTCTGGTAAATTTTGAATACACTTTTCAAGCGTTTGTTTCAATTCAACATTCTCTATATCTTTTTCTGCTTCATTATCCCAAGTTCGTGGTACACGTTCTTCAATCCAAGATCCTTTTCGACCGCCTTCTTCATAAAAATTAATCCTAACTTCTGCCTTTCCTTTGTTAGAATTAATTTTACGATAATGGTCTATTATTTTACGCTTCAATATAGAAATCAACCAGGTGCGTTCCGCTGCTTGACCTCTGAAATTTTGCATCGCTTTTAAGCCTGAAAAAAAAGTTTCTTGCACAATGTCTTTTGCCAGCTCTTCATTATCTACTCTGGTAATCGTATAATTAAAGAGATAATCAGAATGTAAATCAATCCATTTATTTGGATCTAAAGTATGTTGTTGATTTTCTGACATTAATTTCAAGGGGCTACTTTTTAAAGTTGTAAATATACAACGTTTAGGACTAAGCTCCTATATGAAAAATTGCTTCTCCTCTATTAATTATAGGAAAATAATTAATTGCTATTATATAACCATCCATTGTTGCTTTAATCTTTACTGAAGTTTCTCCGTAAGTATCAGTAATATCTCCTAAAACCTGACCTTTTATTACCTTATCTCCGTTGTGAACGAATGAATTGAATAAGCCTGCAATTTTGGCTCTAATCCATCTTCTTTTAGTTAAATAAATACTTTTCTTCTTTTTTGCAGCCAATGGATTTTTAAAAATCATTCTAAAATGTTTTAACACACGAAGTGTCCCTTCAATTCCTTCGCGAATCGCAACTTCATCAAATCGTAATGCTTCACCTCCTTCATAAACTATAATAGGGATATTATTTTTATGAGCTTCTTTACGGAAAGATTTTTGAATTAACTTCGATGGAAAATAAAACGGTGCATTAAAAACTTTTGCTAGGTGTTTACTTTCTACAGATTCTTCGGTATATCTTATTTGAGGATAGTTACTTCTTTGCGCTCCCCCAGTGTGAAAATCAATACCAAAATCCACATTTTCTACAATTTCACGCATATGAAAATATGCAATTCTACTCGCCAGGGAACCCATTTTGGAGCCTGGAAAACTTCTATTAACATCTTTACCGTGTACATCTCTTGAAAAATGTAAAAAACCAAAAACACTAAGAACCGGAACAACAATTACACAACCTCTTTTAATCTTGAAATATTTATTTTCAAGCATTCTTCGTATAATTTCAATACTATTGGTTTCATCACCATGTAACCCTCCTTGTAATAAAATTGTAGGGCCCTTTTCCTTACCGTTAAAAACATAAACGGGAATCTCTATTAATGTGCCCGTAGGTAATCTGTCAATAGCAAACTTAATAAGCTTACTTTCTCCCAAACCTATAGTTTCACCTCTAAGTTCAACGGGTTCGTTTCGGAAATCTTTTTCGAACATTTGATTCTAAATATTTAATAATGTGTTCTGCAATATTTACTTTGGTATAGGCCTCTACTCCTTGTAAACCAGGTGAGGCATTTACTTCAATAAGCAATGACCCCTTATTGGACCTGATCATATCAACCCCGGCTATCGGTAAGCCCAAATGTTTTGTTGCTTGTATTGCTATTTTAATTTCACTTTTTGATAATTTAGCTATTTCACCTGTACCTCCTCTATGAATATTTGACCTGAATTCACCCACTTCACCAATTCTTTTCATTGCTGCTACCACTTTATTCCCAACAACAATTGCACGGATATCTTCTCCGTTTGATTCTTCAATAAACTCTTGTAACATAAAACTTGCATTCATATTATAAAAAGTGTCCATAATTGACTTGGCAGATTTTTTTGATTCTGCTAAAATAACTCCTAAACCCTGAGTCCCTTCTTGCAATTTTATAATAACAGGTGGGCCGCCCAATAACTCTATTTGCTCATCGATATTTTTAGGATTAATAGAAAAAACCGTTTGTGGTATCGGCACATGTTTTCTATTCATTATTTGCAAGGTACGTACTTTATTCTGTGCTCTTAATATTCCGAGGGAGCGTGCAGTACTAAACACACCATTCATTTCGAATTCTTTAACGATGGCGGCACCATGACGACTTACCGAACCTCCAATTCTAGGTATGATAACATCGGGCGTATTAATAATATCTTCACCTTCAAAAATAATCTGTGGTCTACCCTTACCTAATTTCACCGAGCATTTCGTATGATTGACTACGCGTACATCATGACCTCTTTCTTCAGCCTCATCTACTAAACGCTTTGTAGAATATATATTTTCGCCTACAGATAGTACAAATATCTTCACAAGTTTATAAGTTGATTATCTTAATACGGTTTCTATTTCTATTTTATTTTCTAAAGTTCTATGAACCGGACATCTATTAGCAATCTCTAACAATCTTTTTCTTTCTTCAAATGTAAGATTTCCTACTAATTCTATAGTTCTTACAAACTTATCGATTTTTGCAGTTCTATCATCACTACATGAATTACAATCTTCAGCATGTTGTTTAAAATGTTCTAAATGAACTAAAACTTCATCTAAATCCCATTTTTTTCTGTCTGCATACATTCGTAAGGTAATAGCAGTACATGAGCCCAAACTCCCTAATAATAATTCATAAGGCGTAACACCAACATCTAAACCTCCATATTTTTTAGGTTCATCTGCTAGTATCGAATGCGATCTCGCAACAATTTCTGTTGAATACTTTGTTTTGCCAATTCTAACAACTGTTTGCTTATCGGTTTGCAAGCCTGCTTCTTTTTTAAATTGAAGATAACGTCTTGCCCAACTTGAAACAACCGTCCCAACATAAAATGAATCTTCTTTATTTGTAAGTAAATGATTAGCTCCGTCAAGGGAAATAAAACTCTTTGGATGATGTGCAGCATTATATATTTCTTTAGCATTTTTTATATCAACAATTTTATCCTGAGGAGAATGCAATACCAAAACAGGCTTTCTAGATTTTTTAAGTAATTGAACCATATCTTTAGATCCTAGGTCGTCTAAAAATTGTTGTTTTATTGTGAATTCCCTACCCGAAATTTCGAACGTTGCTTCTCCATCTAATTTAATATCTTCTAAATAATCTTCAAATAAATGCTCTACATGAGAAGGGTTTGATGGTGCGCCTATCGTTACAATTGCCTGAATAGAACTAATTTGGTTTGCAGCAAAAATACCAGCTGCTCCACCTAAAGAATGCCCGATAATTAATTTAGGAGATTCATGATGTTTTTGCAAATATTCAGCCGCAGCAATTAGGTCATTAATATTTGTTGAAAAATTAGAGTCTTCAAAAGCGCCTTCGCTATTGCCGAGACCCGTAAAATCAAAGCGCATTACTGCAATTCTATTTTGTGTTAACGCCTTTGAAATATTACGTACAGCAGTAAAATTCTTGTTTCCGGTAAAAAAGTGTGCAAATAAGGCATAACTCAAGGGTTTTTTATCTATTGGGAAATCTATACTCCCTTCCAGCAATAATCCTTTTTCATTCTTAAAATGAATTTTTTTGCTATACATACTATTTGGTTTAAGTTATAATTGCTTAAGTAGCGTAAAATTAGATTTACTTACTAAAAGTCTTAAAGTTACTGTTTTTAAAATGTTTCTAAATAACAAAAAAACTCGAAATCATTTTTACAAAGTACAAAGTAAATGTTACCTTTGCTTTAATATAAAACTAATCGAAATGAGCGGATTTTTATCTTCATCGCTTGCCAAAAAGTATGCTATGGCACTTTCGGCATTTTTTCTAATCTTTTTCTTATTAATTCATGTTACTGTAAACCTCATATCGGTTTTTAGTGAAAATGCATTTAATATCGCTTCTCATTTTATGGGAACAAATCCAATAATTCAGTTTGCCATGCAACCCGTTTTAATATTTGGAGTAGTTTTTCACTTTGTAATGGGTTTTGTTTTAGAACTTAAAAACAAAAGTGCAAGAAGTGTAAAATATGTGAAGAACAATGGGGCGGCAAATTCAAGCTGGATGAGTAGAAATATGATCTATAGCGGACTGGCAATTTTAGCATTTATTGTACTTCATTTTATCGACTTTTGGATACCTGAACTGAACGTAAAATATGTTCAAGGAGATATGTCTGGTTTGTTAACTGATGGTGACGGCTTCCGCTACTATGAAGAATTACATCATAAATTTGAAAGCCCAATTAGAGTTGCTGCATATGTAATTGCTTTTGTATTTTTAGCACTACACTTATTACATGGTTTCCAATCGGCATTCCAATCAATGGGATTAAATAATAAATACACAAAAAGTTTTGAAAAAGGAGCAAAAGCGTATGCTGTTGTAATTCCGTTACTATTTATTTTCATTGCTCTTTTTCATCACTTCAATCATTAAGATATTATGGCTACATTAGATTCTAAAGTTCCAAAAGGTCCTATTGCAGATAAATGGACATCTTATAAAGATAAAATTGACCTTGTAAATCCTGCAAATAAGCGTAATATTGATATTATCGTTGTTGGTACGGGCCTCGCAGGAGGTTCAGCAGCTGCAACTTTAGCAGAATTAGGTTATAATGTAAAAGCTTTTGCTTATCAGGATTCTCCACGTAGAGCCCATTCTATTGCCGCTCAAGGCGGAATTAATGCTGCTAAAAATTATATGGGTGACGGTGATTCAAATTATCGTTTGTTTTATGATACAGTAAAAGGTGGTGACTACCGTTCACGTGAAGCAAACGTATATCGTTTAGCTGAAGTTTCGGGTAATATTATTGATCAATGTGTTGCTCAAGGTGTACCATTTGCCCGTGATTATGGTGGCTTATTGGATAATCGTTCCTTTGGTGGAGTATTGGTTTCTAGAACTTTTTATGCTAAAGGTCAAACTGGTCAACAATTATTATTAGGAGCTTATTCTGCAATGAACAGACAAATTGCTCGTGGTAAAATTGAAATGCACAACCGTCATGAAATGTTAGATGTTGTAAAAGTTGATGGAAAGGCTAGAGGTATTATTGCTCGTAATTTAATTACTGGTGAAATTGAACGTCACTCTGCTCATGCTGTTGTTATAGCATCCGGAGGTTATGGTAATGTTTATTTTTTATCTACCAATGCTATGGGCTCGAATGCTACTGCTGCCTGGAAAATTCATAAAAAAGGTGCCTTTTTTGCAAATCCTTGTTATACACAAATCCATCCTACTTGTATCCCACGTTCTGGTGATTATCAATCAAAACTGACATTGATGTCAGAATCTCTTCGTAATGATGGTAGGATTTGGGTTCCTAAACATCTTGAGGATGCAAAAGCAATCCAAGAAGGAAAATTAAAACCAACTCTAATTCCTGAAGAAAACAGAGATTATTATTTAGAAAGGCGTTATCCTGCTTTTGGTAATTTGGTACCACGTGATGTAGCTTCAAGAGCTGCAAAAGAACGCTGTGATGCCGGTTATGGAGTAAATGCTACGGGTGAAGCTGTGTATTTAGATTTTGCCGCTGCCTTTGTTCGTTATGGTACTGAACAAGCAAAAATAAAGGGCATCCACGATCCGTCAAAGGAAGAAATTATAAAATTAGGACAAGCAATTATAGAAGCAAAATATGGAAACTTATTCCAGATGTATGAAAAAATAATTGCTGAAAATCCTTATGAAACACCAATGATGATCTATCCTGCTACTCACTATACAATGGGGGGTGTATGGGTCGATTATAATTTAATGACAACTGTCCAAGGTTTATATTGTATTGGAGAAGCTAATTTCTCTGATCATGGTGCTAATAGATTAGGAGCTTCTGCTTTAATGCAAGGTTTAGCAGATGGTTATTTTGTATTGCCGTATACCATAGGCGATTATCTTTCGGATGATATTCGTACAGGAACAATTAAAACAGACACTCCTGAGTTTGATGAAGCTGAAAAATCGGTAAAAGAACGTTTAGATTTCTTTATCAATAATAATGGAACGCATTCGGTTGATTACTTCCATAAAAAATTAGGTAAAGTGATGTGGAATAAAGTAGGAATGTCTCGTAATGAGAAACATTTAAAAGAAGCTATTGCCGAAATAAAAGAGATTCGAGAAGATTTCTGGAAAAATGTAAAAGTTCCAGGGAACCTAAATGAATTCAATCAGGAATTGGAGAAGGCTGGTAGAGTTGCCGATTTCTTAGAATTGGGAGAATTATTTGCACTAGATGCTTTAGATAGAAATGAATCTTGCGGTGGTCATTTTAGAGAAGAATCTGTTGAACTAGATGGCCCTCAAAAGGGTGAAGCTAAACGTAAAGATAAAGAATATGCTTATGTATCAGCTTGGGAATTTAAAGGAGAACCTAGTGATGCTGTTTTACATAAAGAACAATTAGAGTTTAAAGATATTGAGTTGAAAACTCGTTCATATAAATAAGAAGACATTATGAATTTAACGTTAAAAATCTGGAGACAAAAAGGCCCTCAAGATAAAGGTCAGATGGTTGATTATAGGGTAAAAGACATTTCTGAACATATGTCTTTCTTAGAAATGATGGATGTTTTAAATGAACAACTCGTTGCTAAAGATGAAGATCCTGTTGCTTTTGATCATGATTGTCGCGAAGGTATTTGTGGTATGTGCTCAATGTATATTAATGGGGAAGCGCATGGACCTGATCGAGGAATTACTACCTGTCAATTACATATGCGTATGTTTAAAGATGGTGATACTATAACCATAGAACCTTTCAGGGCAAATGCCTTTCCAATAATTAAAGATCTGGTTGTCGATAGAATGTCTTTTGAACGTATTCAACAAGCTGGTGGTTTTATTTCAGTAAATACATCAGGTAATACACAGGATGCCAATGCAATTCCTATTTCTAAACATGCAGCCGATGAAGCAATGGATGCTGCTACCTGTATTGGTTGTGGCGCTTGTGTGGCAAGTTGCAAAAACTCTTCAGCAATGTTATTTGTTTCTGCCAAGGTTTCACAATTTGCATTGCTGCCTCAAGGTCAGGTAGAAGCAACCGATCGTGTGCTCAATATGGTAAAACAAATGGATGATGAAGGTTTTGGTAACTGTACAAATACTGGTGCATGCGAAGTCGAATGTCCTAAAGGAATTTCTTTAGAAAACATAGCTCGTATGAATAGCGAATATTTAAAAGCTAGTTTAAAAGGGTGATATAACTTTTAACTTTCGTAAAGAACCGATTTATTAACGCCCAATAAACTTCTAATCAATCATAACCACGGTATTCTGTTCTTCTATAATCTTAATATAAAAAGACGGAATATCTTTAGTTGTAATGAGTTGGTCACCATCATATGCACTCTTAATGTCATAGATAGATACCATTTGATTAATTTTCAAGTCTTTCATATAAGATTTAGCGGTAGCATTCAAACTTGCCCCATTTATAACTTCTACAGGGTGCCCAGGAAGTTTAATGCTAAAACCTTTAATACTAAATTTTTGACCATCATTAAAATCTTGGCAAACAAGTTCAATCTTGTCTGCTAGTAAAGCATCTTTTGTTAATTGAATCATGTATTTACTACTAAATTCAACTGAGTTTGAACTAAAAGATAAAAATAAAATTGCGGAGAGTATTGTTATTGTTTTCATAATCAATACGTTTTTATAGCTATATAACGTAAAGACTCTACGTTTTATTATTGTTTCATCCCTTCTATTTCTTGAATCATAGATTTAACATTATTATTATCTGAATTTAAGGCTAAACTCTTTTTATAATTTTTCAATGCATCACTATGGTTTTCAGCTTCAAAAAAAGCCTTGCCCAAACTGCTATACACGTAATAATGATATGGAAAAATTTTAGCATTTAAATCGAGTACGAAGAACGCTTTTTGAACTTGATTTGATCTGAATAAAACAAACCCATACGTATTTAGTTCACTAACGCCTTTAACAGCTTGAGAGATTATTGGAACTAATTCTTCATTCATATTCTCTAATTCTTGAATCGATTGTGTCTTAAACAAGATATTTAAATAATTCGCGGCCATATAATTGGGCCTGTAATTTTCGCCGGTAGTAATCTTTAACATATCTTTTTCTAAGGATTCTTTAGGATACTCTACAATACGATTCACCTCTTTGCCATCTTTATAAAAAATAAAAGTAGGTACACGATGAATATTTAATCCTTTTTCTTCTCCTCCAGGGCTTTGTTTATATGTTTTAGTATCATTGTCAACTGCAATTACTTTTAAATTCTTCTCTTGAAAATCTGCCGCTTCCAACACATTGTAAAAGCGAGGCACTTCGCGCTTACTATCTCCACACCAAGTCCCTAAAAAAACGGTGATTTGATACCCTTTCAGTGTGCTTTTCAATTTGGCTACAACCTTATCATTTGTTAAGTAGCTATTATAATTTTTAGAAAACCATCCATTAAATGGTGTTTGTGTTAAGCCTTCTTTGTCAATTACTCCTAACAGTTTTAAGTTACCCCTGTTATCTTTCACTTTTTGATTAATCGTTTGTGAAAAAGTTATTGAAAAGCAAAATACCGTGATTAAAAAAATAGTTGTTCTTATCATTTTTATAAAGTTTGTTTAAATCAAAAATAGAATGCTTCAAAAAACTTTTCTAAATAACTGTACACATGGCATAGTTAACAATGCAAATGGAAGAAAACGAACAACGAAATGTAGTTGGTAACGATAAAACTACCTTTTGTACCTACAATTTGATGATTCACTTATTTCTGATTACATTTCGTGATAGAAATGATAGATATTAAAAAACATAGCTCCCAAATTTTAGTTCATATCCTATTTTGGATGCTATTTATTATTGTATCCCTCTTTATTTTTTCTCGCTACTATTGGACTGAGAATCCTTTTTTACAATACCTTTCAATTCTAGTAGTGATTGTTTATGTAAACAACATAGTTTTATTACCTTATTTCATAAAAAGGAAAGCATATATTTTATACATTTTTGTCTTTGTTCTGATTTCGTTTTTAGCAACTCAACTCTATTGTAATGTTTTTGCTCAATGCGGATGTTCAATCATGAAATGCCTAAGTGATTATTTATGGCAAACTCTGGTACCGCTTATATTTTTTTCATTTATATGGATACTATTTCGTTTTATTGATAAAGAAAATGAGATAGAAACTATGAAAAAAGAACACATTGAAATGGAATTAAAGTTCTTAAAATCACAAATAAACCCACATGTATTGTTCAATAATTTGAACACCATTTATTCGTATGCAATTGAAAAACCAAATGAGGTCCCCGAAATGATCTTAATGCTTTCTGATAACTTAAAGCATGTCTTGTATGAAAGTAATGCTGAGAGGATTTCTTTAGAAAAAGAACTGCAATTCATTGATAATTATATTAAATTTCAACGAATAAGAACCGAAGGTGTAAAAACAATTCAATACACAAAAAATAGTGATTCATCAAATCACCAAATCGCACCATTATTGTTAATTACTATTATTGAAAATGCTTTTAAACATAGCGCCCTAAAAAGTGAAATTTCAATAGAAATAAAAATACAAGACGGAATTTTAGAATGCATATGTACAAATGATTTTGATGTTAAAAAAAGTACAGAAAATGATTTTAAAATTGGTTTGCAAAACCTGAAAAAAAGATTAGAACTTCTCTATAAAAACAAACATGAATTTAAAATTTCTAAAAATGACATGTTTAAAGTTTCTCTAAAATTAGAATTAAAATGATGACTTGTATAATTATAGAAGATGAAATTCCTGCTCAAAAGATACTAAAAAACTTCGTTGGAAAAGTTCCTAATTTAGAATTAATTGATGCTTTTAATGCCGCAATCGAGGCAAATCGGTTTTTAATTTCTAATACAGTTGATATCATTTTTTTAGATATCAATTTACCTGATATTTCTGGACTAGATTTTATCAAAACAGTTGAAAATCCACCAAAAATAATCATAACTACTGCATATCCAGATTATGCGGTTGATAGTTTTGAATTAGACACTATTATAGATTATTTAGTAAAACCTTTTTCTTTTGATCGTTTTTTAAAAGCTTTCCATAAAGCAAAAAAAAATATTGGCAAAGATCAAAGTCTAAAAACGACAATAAGTAGCGAAACCTTGTTTCTAAATGTAGATAAAACATTGCATAAGATTGTATTAGACGATATTCTCTATATTGAATCTGATAGAAATTACATTACAATTGTTACTAATGAAAAAAAATTATCATACATAGATTCATTAAAAAATTGGACGTCAAAATTACCCAAAAACCAATTCATTCAAGTACACAAGTCATTTATTATCAATGGTCATTTTGTCCAAAAGATTTCAGGGAATGAAGTTTATATTGCTCAAGCTAAAATACCAATTGGCAGAACCTATAAACAGAATTTGTTGCAACAACTGAAAATTGTTTAAATTGTACTATTAAGAGTCAAAACAATTTAATGGAACATAACTCAAAACTGCCAAATGTAAAGACAACCATTTTTACTGTCATGGGCAAATTGGCTAAGGAGCACAATGCTATCAATTTATCACAAGGTTTTCCCGATTTTGACGTTGACCCTAAACTAATAGAATTGGTTACAAAAGCTATGAAAAATGGCTTTAATCAATACGCTCCAATGCAAGGAGCTATAGAATTACGTGAACAAATCTCTATAAAATTTGATGATTTATATAATGTAAACTATAATCCGGAAACGGAAATTACAATCACCGCCGGTGCCACTCAAGCTATTTTTACAATTATCTCAACTTTTATTCATCAAGATGATGAGGTCATTATTTTTAAGCCTGCATATGATTGTTATGAACCTGCTATTGAATTAAACAAAGGAAAATCGATTTTAATTCAGTTAGAAGCTCCAAATTATAGTGTTGATTGGAATAAAGTAAAGGAGCATATTAGCTCAAAAACCAAAATGATCATTATAAATACGCCACACAATCCTTCAGGTTCAGTTTGGTCTAAACAAGATATGATTCAATTAGAGGCTTTGGTGAAGGGTACCAATATTATCGTCCTAAGTGATGAAGTTTACGAACATATTATTTTTGATGAAAACCCTCATCAAAGTGTATGTAAGTTTCTGTACTTAAAAGAACAAAGTTTCGTTGTTGCTTCCTTTGGCAAAACATTTCATACGACCGGTTGGAAAATGGGTTATTGTGTTGCTCCGGCAAAATTCATGTATGAGTTTAGAAAAGTACATCAATTCAATGTTTTTTGTGCTAATCACCCTTATCAAATCGCTTTCGCGGAATATCTGAAAAATCCTAATAGTTATCTCAACATTAATTCTTTTTATCAGGATAAGCGAGATTTCTTTTTAAATGCAATTAAAGATTCACGATTTAAATTTATTCCGTCAAGCGGAACCTATTTTCAATTATTGGACTATAGTGCTATTACAAATGAAAGTGACATCAAATTCGCTCAAAGATTAGTAAAAGAATATCGATTAGCAGCAATACCTATCTCTGTTTTTAATACAAATCACAATGATAATAAAATGCTACGTTTTTGTTTTGCTAAAAAGAAAGAAACTTTAGAAAGAGCTGCAGAAATACTTTGTGACATTTAAATGATAAAAAGGCATCATTTTTGATATCTTTATGTTTGATAATTAACTCATTTAGATTTACATGTCATTAATTTATAAAAAAAACAATTATACGCTGCTATTTATTGTTTTACTCACTAATATATTTCAGTCATTTTCTCAAGAAGAAAGTTGGGAAACATATATCGCTCAAAAAGAGAAAGGTTTTATGGCGGTCACCGTAAATATGGAGTTAAAGTTTTCAAGACCTTACTATAAAAATTTATTAATCGTTGGAACTCAAACTTCAAAATGTTTAAAAAATGGATATCCAAAAGAGGAAGGTTTAGAGCAATTATATACTTTTTCAGATTCCATTGCCACAATAGTAAATAAACATACTAAAAACAGGTTAGCAGGTATTATAACATATCAATGTGTCGGATTTGATATTTTTTATGTAAAAGACACATTAGACCTTAGATCAAATATTGCTTCTTTTATAAAAAATAATTATGCCAAATCTAAAAATTACTTGGTAATTGCTCCTGACAAAAAATGGGCTTATTATCAAGATTCATTATTTCCGAAACAGCTATCAAATGATTTTTTTATAAACCACGAACTTCTAAGTCAATTGTTTTATCAGGGTGATAATTTTACAAAATCGAAAAAAATAGAACATTGGATATACTTTAAAAGAGAAAAAAGAAGGCAAAAATTTATCGATAAAATACAGGCATTGAATTTTAAAGTTGATTCATTAAGCTTTAAAAAAAGTGATTATACTCCTTATGAATTAAAAATATCGAGAGAAGATAAATTAGATCCAAAT
>Ga0209344_10000972_pt1 | contig 42200 bp, 36 predicted proteins | sample Cruoilmetagenom6_FD_187293 | JGI IMG/M metagenome (GOLD analysis project Ga0209344, IMG submission 187293) | Oil polluted marine microbial communities from Coal Oil Point, Santa Barbara, California, USA - Santa Barbara Oil Seep Sample 6 (SPAdes)... | ecosystem: Environmental > Aquatic > Marine... | reverse complement strand
GATCTCCTGGAATCACTGGCGGGGCCGGCTTGGTGGCGGGGCCGATTGCCTTGGCGCCTGCGTCTGTTCCTGCATTGGCATTGGTTGACCCTGCACCGCCAACTGGCCTGCCCAAAGGCGGCAGCGGCGGCGACGGTGCTGGCGGCGATGTGGTCTTTAATCTGGATGGCGGCACTGCCAATGTGAACAGCATGTCTGTCACGGCGGACGGCGTGGGCGGCTTTGGCGCGTTTTCCGGAAGCAGTGCCAATTTTACCGGCGGCGATGGCGGCAGCGGCATTGGCGGAACGGCAACATTTAATGGCAATTCAGGCACGTTAAACGTTGCGAATGATTTAAACATCACAGCCAATGGCAACAGCGAGTTTGGCGGCGGCAACGGCGGCACCTCATTCGGTTCCGAAGGCGGCGATGGAGGCATCGCGACAGGCGGTGTCGCCATTTTCAACATGGTTGGAACGGCCAATATTTCAGCTGATACGGTCAACATTGCAGCCGATGCCTTTGGCGGCGATGGATCGCGGTCCAGAAGTGTATCGGGTGGTGCGGATGCACGCCAAGGCGGCGCAGGTGGATCGGGCACTGGCGGGACCGCAATTTTCAACAATACCAGTGGCGATATTTCCTTCAACGCGCTGACGGTATCATCCAATAGCGAAGGCGGGTCAGGCGGCGATAGCCGGGGACTTTCGGACAATTCTGCTACAGGTAACGGCGGAGCCGGCGGTGCGGGCATTGCCGGTACGGCGACTATCAACCTTAATCAGGATGATGGTTCTGACCCCAATTATATTGTGGAAGCGACTGCCGTTGGCGGCATTGGCGGCGAAGGGCTGAATTCTGGAAATGGCGGCGATGCCTTTGGCGGCGATGCGGTGTTGAATGTAAACGATTCCCAGATCAACCTGACCACCGTAACCATCGATAGTTCTGCCATTGGCGGCAACGCCGGTGATATTGATGCAGAAGGCGGCGATGGCGGCGACGGCGGTCAGGCCATTGCCGGTTCTTCCGTTCTGGATGTCAACGGCGCGAATGCCATATTCAGTTCCGACAGCGCGATCACGATGCGGGCGGATGCTGCAGGCGGCGCAGGGGCTGCAGGGGCACCATTTGCAAATAATGGCGGCGGCGGAACGACTGCGGGCATGGGCGGCGCAGGCGGAAATGCCGATGCAGGATCGATTCAGATCATTGTGCGCGATGGTGCGACGGCTGATTACCAATCGGATAACAGCACAACAGCCAATGCAACAGGCGGTATCGGCGGCGATGGCGGGATCAACACGTTTGACGTTAATGATCAGGGCGATGGCGGCGATGCGGGCACGGCAACGGGCGGCAGCATCCAGCTGATCGCACAAACCGGCGGAACGCTTAACATTATCGGTTCAACGGGCCCGGCAACATTTAGCGCCGATGCGATTGGCGTTGGCGGCGGCAGCGGCGGCGAATTGTCGTTCGGCCTAGAAGGCAACAATGGCGCAAATAGCGAAACCTCTGGCGGCGGCATTTCTCTGAGCGCAAGCGGCACGGGTTCAAGCATTGTCGGCACATCGGATTTTGATGCGACGGCGCAGGCAATTGGTTTTGCCGACACACGCAGGCGCAGTGTGGGCGCTGATGCAACCGGCGGCAGCTTTACGATTGATGTCGATGGCGGCGCGGCCATTTCGATCACCGACAACATTGTTTTCGTCGGTGATGCGATTGGCGCATATGGATTGTTCAATCCTGGCAATGCCACCGGCGGAACCGCCGATATTAATGTGACCGATGGTTCATTGACGGGCGCTGTTCTTACCATTTCCCAGCTTGGCTTCGGCAGCCCGGGCCAAACCGATCTTAACGGCCAATTCGGGCCAGCGGGTTCTGGCACTGGCGGCGATGTGAATTTCACCGTCGGATCGTCGGGCACGCTTGATCTTGGCCTTTTGGGATTCGATGTCAGCGGCATCGGCGGCGACGGGGTTTCAGGCGGTTCCAACGCATCCGAAGGCACAGGCGGAAATGGCACCGGTGGCAGCGCGTCGTTGTCGCTTGCCGGGGACGTTGACAATCTGACCCTCATTTCGATTATTGCCAACGGCTCCGGCGGATCGTCGGCCCGGGCTGGCCCAACCGGCGCTGCGGCCGCAGCAGGCGGTGGTGCAACAGGCGGAACCGTGGTCGTCAATCTGACCGATACTGGCGCTGATTTACCCGATTTAACCGGGCTTGTGCTGCAGGCATCTGCCACAGGCGGCGTTGGCGGCGTTGGCGGTTTTGGCGATAGCCAGGACGATGGCGGCACCGGCGGCACCGGCGGAAACGCGCAAGGCGGTTCGGCATCATTTGAAATTTCGGGCAATGGATCGGTATTCGATCTCGATCCGACTGTGATTTCATTGACCGCCAGCGGCACGGGCGGTTCTGGCGGCACGGGCGGTTTCAATGTTGATAGCGGTGCGGGCGGCGAAGGCGGCTTGGGCGGCGATGGCACAGGGGGCGAGATTGCCTTTGTTGCGAATAGCGGGGCAACGATCAATCTGCTCGGCGGACTTTTCAGCCTGTCTAGCGATGGTCAAGGCGGCGTTGGCGGCTTTGGCGGCAGTTCATCTCTATCGGCTGGCGGCACCGGCGGAATCGGCGGCGAAGGCGGTGTAGGGCGCGGCGGATCACCCACGCTGCGTGCAATTGGCGGAACAATTCAAGGCGCCGATCTGGAACTGTCAGCGGTTGGTTTTGGCGGCGATGGCGGCTTGGGCGGAGATGACGGAAACGGATCATTCGGCGCGGATGGTGCAGGGGGGGACGGTGAAGGAGGAACTCCAGTTCTGGAAATCCTCGACGGTAGTCCCGGTATCCTCGATTTCCAGAATGTTGATTTGCTTGCCAATGGCGTTGGCGGAACAGGTTCAACCGGCGGATTGGGATTTGGCGGGTTGGTGACGATCAGCGATCTTTCACCCGATCCTTTGGGATTGTTGAACTTTGGCTCGCTCAACGTTGACGCGACCGGTCTGGCTGCAATTCCAGGCGGCGGTTTCCTTATGGTTGGCGGCAGCGGCCCGGCTTCTGTGGCGGGAAATGTTGTGGTCGATGTGGCCGGTGATATTGTTTACAATTTTGACGGCGATGGCCAGTTGGTCGCCGGCGGAAGTGTCCAACTGTTTGCCGGCGATGACATAATCGTAACGCACACCAACAATACGGCGCAGATTGTCTCGATTGATGCTGGCGGAAACTTCAGCGGCCAGGCGGCCAATGACATTGACGCCCAGTCCGGTTCGATCCTTTCGGGCAATGAATTGTTCCTTTTCGCCTCTGGCGATATCGCCGCCGATGATGTGCGGGCGGTGCCAGGAATGATTATAAATGCTGGCGGTAACGTGTTGATAAACAACGCCATTGCCACAGGTCCGCAAGGCTTTTCAAACTTTGGCGGCATCACAATTGACGCTGGGCGCGACCCGATTGTCGGTGCAGTAATGTATGACAATGATACAGAGGCGCGGATCACAGGGACGGTCGATTCCTATGCAAATATTGTAATCCGTTCGGGCGGCAATGCAGTTTTCGAAACCGGATCCGATACAATCGCGAGTGACCGTTTGTCGGTGCAAACCGGCGATGACATTATTGTTGAATCGGGCGCCACATTGTCAAGCGCGCGCAACCCAACCTTTGCTGTCGATCCCAATGATCCTTTCAACGGTACAGCCGCACTTTCCTTGGATGCGGGCGGCCTGCCCAATTTGTTGAGCGTCCCCATTACGCCTATTGCATCGATTGTGATTGGCGGCACGCTTGATGCCAATGGCGGTGCGATTATCGCCAATGCCAACGCCATTGACGGGCTGGACGGCACAATGATTGGCGGATCAATTTCGCTGGATGTGCGCGATGCGCCCAACAATGGCGTGGCGCAATCCAACGATGCGGGCCTGCTTTCGGGCAATTGTTTGGAAGGCGTAACCTGTATTGGCAATATCGAAGCAGACAATGTCATTTCGATTGGTCAAGGCAGCAACAATGACACGATCCGCCTGTTCATCGAGCAAGGGACAGTCAACGCCAACGACATTCTGATTACCATTCGCGAAGATATTGTGATGGGAACAGACGGCATTGCGACCACGCTAAACGCCTCAAACCTGTTCAGCGCGACAAGTGTAGAGGGCAATATCGATCTGCGCGACACCAGCATTGGAAGCGCGCAAATCCTGATCGATGCAGCAGGAAGCTTGCTCGGCAGCGGATCACTTTCCAGCACCAATGATATTGGCATTAGTGTGGGCGATAGCTTGGCCGCGGGCACCATCGATACCGGCGGCGAATTGACCGAAGTGGGCGATGTTGGCGGCGCGGCAGAGGAATTCTATTCGGTTTCCGGTTCAATCGATATTGGATCGCTCAGCGTTGGCGTGGGTGATGTAAATTACGATGCAGACGGCAGTATTAACCTGGATTCTGTCAGTGTTCCTGGAACCAACATCAATCTTGTCGCAGGCAATTCGGCCAGTATCGGCTTTACAGACAGCCCCGGCAGTATCTCAATCGATGCTTCTGCGATTGATTTGGGTGCAATTGTCGCATCGGATGAAGTCGATCTGTTCGCCAATGGCGGGCAGATCAGTGTGGATTCGCTGGATACCGGTGGAATGATCACCATGGATGGCGGCGATATTACCGGTGGTTCCATAGCAGGCGGAGATATTGACGCATTTGCAATCGGCGCATTCGATGTTTCCGATGTGTTTGCGGGCGGTTTCGTCAACATTGATGCAGGCACCATTTTTTCAAATAGTGTGCAGGGCAGCGATGTTACAGCAAGCGCATCGAACATCTTCCTCAACTTTGTCTCTGGCAATTCGGTGGGCCTGTTTGGCGGCAGTATTTTCGTGGGTGTCGGCCAAGGTGGGTCGATCGACCTTGATGGAGATTTCATCACGGTTGATCAGATCAACGCCGATTTTGCTACGCTGACCAGCGTTGATTCGGTTGATGTTCGCACGCAAATTACCGTCACCGATGACATTCAAATATTCGCAGGCGGCGCGGTTACGGGCGGCGATCTTGATGCAGGAAACATGCTGCAAATCGATGCAGACGATATTGCGATTGGCAATGGCAGCGCCCCGATCATTGATCTGACCAGCGCGAATGATATCCTTTTTGACGGTCTGACATCGCCCAATGCGATTACGCTCAGCGCGGTCAACGGGGCTATTGGTGCAAATACGGGATCAGGCGATATCGATAGCGGCGGTGCGGTCGATCTGGCTGCCCAGTCTATCGATATTGGCGATATCACATCCGGCGGATCGGTCATTGCCGGCGCAAGCGACGGTGATGCCGCGTTCGGAACCGTCGATGCTGCTGATGACATTACCATTTCTGCCACTGGAAACCCATCGGTGGTGAACGCCATTAGCGGCGGCGACACGTCTATCACGGGTGCGGCAATCACTTTCGATAATGGCACAATCGGCGGCGATTTGTCTCTTGAGGCGACCAATGGTGATATTGACGGCAATGGCGCGGTTTCGGTGGGCGGCGCGATTGGTTTCGTGGCAACCGGCGGGGTCGGCTTTGGCAGCCTTAACGCGCGAGGCGGAGACTTCACCGTTGATGCCGGTGACGATATTGTCTTTACCGATGCGACAAGCGCGCAAGATGTCGCGATGCTGGCCGGTGGCTTCATCGATGGCGACACTATTGATGCAGGCGCATCGGCGCAGTTTGATGCTGGCGGTGCGATTACGATTGATCACGCAGAAGCAACCGATGATTTCATCGCCAATGCGGGCGGCAATTTCACCACGGGGCTGAATTCTATCATCACGGGCGGCGATATTAACATTTCCGGTGATGTGGTTGATCTGGGCAATTCCACGGCCGGCGGATTGATTGACGTTGTGGGAACTCAGATTGATTTTGCGGCGCTAATTGCGGGGCTGACAATTGATCTGGAAACGGTCTTGTTCACCGCACAGGGTGTGCCGGGCACGGGCGATAGCAACATCACCGGCGTGGATGTCACGGCAACTAATGGCGGTGTCACGCTGACGTCATTGGGTTCGATTGCCCTCAGCGGCACGGCGCAAATCAGCAATGGCGATTTCTTCGCCACGGCTGATGGCGGCATTGATTTCAATGTGACCAACCTATCGGGCACGCTCGACTTTGATGCGGACGGTTCCGTGTTCGGCTTTGGAACCGTGATGGCACAAGGCGATGTGCTGATCGATGGCTTCAGTATCTCGCTAGTATTCCCAGTGTCGGGTGACGATATTGAACTGTCCAGTTCGGGCGGCGGGGGCATTAATGCAAGCTCCCTCGACGCTGCGGGCCGCTTGGTTATCGATGCGGGAATTGGCGGCTTTAACGGAGCTACGTTGGATGCTGGCGGAGCTATCAACATCGATTCCAATGGCGACGTTGGTTTCTTTGACGCCCATGCCAGGCTCAATCTGTTGATCGACACGATCAATGGTGATGTGAGTGCAGATACGATCTCCAGCGATGCAAATGTCTTGATTGATATTGGCGGCGAATTGAGTGTCGGGGCTGTTTCGGCGGCCAAGACCGGACAAGGGAGCGTCCAGATAAATGCTGATGATGGCATCGATATGGGAACATTGTCAGGCAACGCTGCCGAACTGTTCGCGACAAACGGCGATGTGAGGGTCGATCAGGAAATCGATGTGACCAATGTTGTCGAAGCCAGCGGCCTGTCAATCTTCTTGCGGGCCACCAATGACTTGCAGGTTCGCGCTGATGCAACTGCGGGTGATGTCGATATTCTAACCGATGGTACGCTCAATGTGCGCGGCGCCAGTGCGCCGGGCAATATCGACCTGACCAGCACGGGCGGCTCAACGACGGTCAATGAGGTGTTCATTGCGGGCAGCACTTTGCCGCCGGGCACCCAAAGCCCGCAGCAAATCACCTCTAGCGGGGGTAACATAACGATTACCGGCGCAACCGATGTTGTTGTAAATGCGGATGTTACAGCGGCGAACAACCTGTCGATTGATGCAGGCGACCTGCTCGATATTCAGGCGACTGCTTCTGGCGATTCAATCAACCTCGTGGCCGATGATGTGAATATTGCCAGCACCGGTGCGCTGGGGCGCAGCGATGAAACCAGTGATATTGCAATCTCCTCTCGCGGTGACATCCAATTGGGCGGAGCGGCAGGAACATCGACCGGCTTTGAAATCGATGGTGATGAATTCAGCCGCATCTTTAGCGGCGGCGATGTATTGATATCGGCGGTTGGTTTTACAACCGGCGAAGGCAATATGACCATCGGTGATCTGACCGCAACGGTTGGAACGGGCGCAGCATCATCAACAGATGGAACGATTGGCAGCGGGGGCAGCCTGTTCCTGACGGCTGACGAATCTGTATCGGTTTTGGGCAATGCAACCGTCACCGGGGCGGGCGCGGACAATCTGTTTGCAATCGATGCCATCGGCCAGATCGTGATCGACGCCGATACGGGCAATCTTCGTGTTGAAGATGCCAATGGCGGTATCATCGGCAATATCGGGCTGACGGCGCAAAGCGTGATTGCAGCAACCACGGCTGCACAGGCAGACATCCCTAATCTGACAGTGAGCGAGCTTGATCAATTGCTCGGCCAAACGGCATCCAACGTCCGTGACGAAGGGTTTATTCAGGCGAATGATCTGTCGATTACCGTCAATGATGCGGTGCTGATCCAGAACAGCGGTGCGGGTGACGGGTTTGACGATCGCCGCGGCTTCACCGTCAATTCTATCACCATCGACAGTCTTTCAGGTTCGAGCACGGGCGGCGGCAATCCGATCACTATTGTAATCAACGGAACGGTTGCCGGTAATACCGGAATCGATGCGCTTAATCTGGTTGGGGCACCTGCCAATTTTGATGCGAACTCGACGGTCAACGGTTGTTTGCTGATCGATCCGTCCAGCTGTGTGGTTGTGACCGGCTCATCATCAGGCGATCAATCAGACGATAATCCATTGCAGGATCTGATCGACGATCAAGTGGGCCCCGATGCAAATGTCGACGGCGGTTCGCCCGACACAATGATTGTCGAATTCCGCGAAGATCCTGAGCGTCAGCCCGATCCGTTGATTGACGAGCCGGTAACCGGCGCTGGTAACGAGGATCTGTGGGTCGATGAAGAGGAATGCGGCGAAACGGATGGGGTTTGCCCAGGCGGGGCGGAGCAAGAAGCGGCCTGAACGGCGCTGACGGCTTGACCGGCGGGCACGCTCATGTGCAAGGGCTTGGCGCATGAGCAATTCCCACAATCAGGCCCCGCTGAAACTGTTCAACAGCCTGACCCGCAGCCTGGAAGTTTTTGACCCCGTTCATGCGGGCGAGGCGCGCGTTTATACCTGCGGGCCGACGGTCTATAATTACCCGCATATCGGCAATATGCGCGCCTATGTGTTCGCCGATATTCTGGGGCGCGCCTTAGATTGGCAAGGCTATAAGCTCACCCATATTATCAACATCACCGATGTCGGTCACCTGACCGATGATGCTGATGAGGGTGAGGATAAGATGGAAAAGATGGCGGCCCAAGCTCAAAAAGAAGGGCGCGCGCAGTCGATCTGGGACATCGCCAAACATTATACGCAGGCCTATTGGGCGGATATCAAAGCGCTCAATATCCGCGAGCCCGCAACTTGGTCGGTCGCGACCGATTATATCGAAGAGATGCTCGATTTTGCGAAATCGATTGCGGACAAACATTGCTACGAATGCGAAACGGGTCTTTATTTCGATACGACTACCGTTGAGGATTACGGGCGATTGGCGCGCGCTGTGACCGAGGGCGGAGAGGGCCGGATCGATACGGTCGAGGGCAAGCGCAACGCGGCAGACTTTGCGATCTGGCGCAAAACGCCTGCCGGTGAAAAACGCCAGATGGAATGGGATTCGCCTTGGGGCAAGGGTGCCCCAGGCTGGCATCTGGAATGTTCGGTGATGGGCGAAAAATTGCTTGGCTTCCCGTTTGATATTCACACGGGCGGCATCGATCACCGCGAAATTCACCACCCGAACGAGATCGCGCAAAACCAGGCTTTCTGCGGCTGCGGCGGATTGTCTGAAGCGACCAATTCGGGCGCGCGTATCTGGATGCACAACAATTTCCTCGTCGAACGCAGCGGCAAGATGTCGAAAAGTTCGGGTGAATTTCTGCGGCTGCAATTGCTGCTCGACAAAGGATTTCACCCGCTGGCCTACCGGATGATGTGCCTGCAGGCGCATTACCGCAGCGAATTGGAGTTTTCGTGGGAAGGGCTGAACGCTGCGTTGACGCGGTTGAAACGGATGGTGATGGCCGCCGAACGGCTGGCCGATGTGGAACCGGGCGATCCGTCACATCAAAAATTCGCGCCTGTATTGGCGAAATTTAGTGATGCGGTGGCGGATGATCTCAACACACCGCTTGCGTTGACGGCGCTGGAAGATGCCTTTGCGGTCAAGAAAGTCGATCCGGGCGTAAAGCGTGCTGTGATAGAATATATGGACAGGGTGCTTGGTCTGGACCTGTTCAATCTGGCGCGCACCGATCTGCGTATTCGCCCCAAGGATGCTCAAATAGCTGAAGCGGAAATCGAAGATGCCATTGCCCGCCGAAAGACGGCGCGGGCCGAAAAAGATTTCGCCGCTTCCGATGCGATCCGCGATGAAATTACCGCAAAGGGCGTTGATCTTATGGACGGTGATCCCCTCGGCTGGGAATGGAAGCTGGGCTGACCGCACGGGGTTGCAAGTCGCAATCAATCAACTAGCATTCTGCCGATGCTTGCAAAGATACCATGGCTTGCGCTTGCCTTGCTGCATATTGGCCCGGCCTATGCGCTGTTTCGCCCTGCGCCGCTGACAAGCCTTTACGGATTGCCCGCTGGCTCTGCCCAGCTGCCGTTGATGCAGCACCGTGCGGCATTGTTCCTTTGCATTGTGATTGCCGCGATCTGGGCCGCGTTTGATCCGGCCCACAGCAAAAATGGACAAGACGGCGCGATTATCCGCCGCCCTTGCTGAACAAATATCGGAGAAGCCAATGACTGTTGCTGTTCTGAGTGGACTCATCCGCCCCTTGGTGGAACCGCATTTGCCCGATTCGATAGAGGCACGCTATTTTGGCTCGGTAGAGGAACTTTACGAACTTGCGCCCGAAGCAGAGATCGGCTGGTTCGATCTCGACGATCAGAAGCGGATGGTCAAAGCTGTTGAGCGCGCCGACAAGTTGAAATGGTTCAATTCCATTTATGCCGGACTCGATTTTCTTCCGCTTGATCTGATGCATCAGCGCGGTGTTGTGATGACCAATGGTGCGGGCATTAATGCCATTGCGATTGCGGAATATGTGGTGATGGGTATGCTCAATATCGCCAAGGATTACCGCGCCGTTGTCCGCGCGCAAGACCGTAAGGAATGGCTGCCCGATTCGCCGGGTAAGTTGGAACTGGCCGGAACCAGGGCGATGTTGCTTGGCTTTGGCGCGATTGGTCAGCAGGTGAAACCGCGACTTGAGGCGTTTGGTGTAGAGGTTGTTCCCGTGCGCCGGTCTGCACGGGGCGGTGCGCTTGGCCCCGAAGAATGGCGCGGGCGCTTGGGTGAATTTGACTGGGTGATTCTGGCCGTTCCGGCCACTGCCGAAACAGACGGAATGATCGCAGAAAGCGAATTGGCCCAGATGAAAAGCAATGCCGTGCTGATCAACATCGCGCGCGGTACAGTGGTGGATCAGGATGCGCTGATCACAGCATTGCGCGAAAAGCAGATCGGCGCTGCAATGCTTGATGTGACAACGCCTGAACCCCTGCCGGCTGATAATCCGCTGTGGGAACTGGATAACACCCATGTCACAATGCATCTTTCAGGCAGGTCGCAAACATCGATGTTCCGCCGTTCAGCTGAACGTTTCATTCGCAACATCAATGCCTATGTGGCCGGCGATGATCTGCATCCGATATTCGATCCGGCGCGGGGATATTGAATCTCTCAACGGGATTCCCATTTGGGATTTTCCAATTGGACGGTGACACTGCGCCATCCATTTGATACGCCTTAGCTTCGAGGGAGAGGGAGCATAGATTTCCGTCCCGAAAATGGTCGCGTAAACAATTTGGACCCCGCAATACCGGCGGGCGACGAGGGGGATGACACGCAATGGCCGAATCTAAAAAAGCATCAGATGTATTTGTCGATTGTCTCGAAGCCGAAGGCTGCGAATATGTTTTCGGCGTGCCGGGTGAAGAAAATCTCGATTTTCTCGACTCGCTGGGCAAGTCGGACAAGATCAAACTGATCCTTACGCGCCACGAACAAGGCGCGGGCTTTATGGCCGCAACCTATGGCCGCCACACGGGGAAAACCGGCGTGTGCGTCGCCACGCTTGGCCCGGGCGCAACCAATTTCGTGACATCGGCTGCCTATGCCCAATTGGGCGGTATGCCGGTGATGATGATTACCGGCCAGAAACCGATCAAGAAATCAAAGCAGGGCCGTTTCCAGATCCTCGATGTGGTTTCCATGATGGAACCGATCACCAAATATGCCGTGCAAATTGCAGCCGGTGACAATCTGCCCAGCCGCGTTCGCGAAGCTTACCGTCTGGCAGAAGAAGAAAAGCCCGGCGCGACATTGATCGAATTGCCCGAAGATATCGCCGAAGAACAGGCGACCGATTTCAAACCGCTTCCCAAAAGCGTGGCGCGCCGCCCCTCGGCAGAGCCGAAAGCGGTCCGAACAGCGGTTAAGGCGATTGAGAATGCAAAAGCTCCGGTGCTGGTCATCGGTGCCGGTGCCAACCGCAAACTATGCGGCAGGATGCTTGAACAATTTGTCGAAAAAACCGGCATTCCATTCCTGACCACACAAATGGGTAAGGGCGTGATTGATGAACGTCATCCCAAGTTCCTTGGCTGTGCTGCATTGTCTGCCGGAGATTTCGTCCACCGCGCGGTGGAGGACAGCGATTGCATCATCAATGTCGGCCATGACGTGATCGAAAAACCGCCATTCTTTATGAAAGATAATGGCGTTCAGGTGATCCACGTTTCGACCAAAACGGCAGAAGTTGATCCAGTCTATTTCCCGCAGACCGAAGTGATCGGTGATATTGCCAATGCAATCTGGCAGATGAAAGAAGACATCACGCCAAATCGCAGTTGGGATTTTGATCACATGCTGGCCTATCATCAGGCAGAACTTGATCACACGGGCGGCTTGGCTGCTGATACCCGTTTCCCGATTTTTCCGCCGCATCTGGTTCAGCAAGTGCGTGATTGTATGCCGCATGACGGCATTATCTGCCTCGACAATGGCGTATATAAAATCTGGTTCGCGCGCGGCTATACCGCCTATCTGCCCAACACCGTTCTGCTTGATAATGCATTGGCCACAATGGGGGCAGGCCTGCCAAGCGCGATGATGAGCGCGATGCTGTATCCTGACCGGAAAGTCATGGCGATTTGCGGCGATGGCGGCTTTATGATGAACAGCCAGGAAATGGAAACCGCTGTTCGATTGAAGCTCAACATGACCGTGTTGATCCTGCGTGATAATGCATATGGCATGATCCGTTGGAAACAGGCCAATATGGGCTTTGACGATTTCGGCCTGACTTATGGCAACCCCGATTTCGTGAAATATGCTGAAAGCTACGGCGCGGCCGGTCACCGGGTCGAATCGTCCAAACATCTAACCGAAGTGTTGGCGCATTGTCGCGATACGCCGGGTGTCCATTTGATCGATTGTCCGGTTGATTACACCGAGAACGACCAGATCCTGAACATCGATATCAAGAAGCTCAGCGCGGATCTTTGATCTGAAATCTTGGCCCGGACCATTGGGCTCGGGCTGTATTGCTTAGTTCTTCTGTTTTAAGGACGTCCAAAATGCACGAAGTCGTCAATCCGTTTGATCTTTCACCAATCGGCAGTGTTCCGACCGCCGATTGGGAAACGGTCGATGCCTATCTTGCGAAAGCCGATGCGCTTCACAAGGATCGATCAGGCTGGATGAAACCGCATCAGCGCGCAGCCATTCTGCACAAAGCCATGAAAATCATGGAAGAACGCAGGGATCATCTGGCGTTTCAGATCGCCAATGAAGGTGGCAAGCCGCTGATGGATGCGCGGGTCGAAGTGGACCGTGCAATCAATGGCATGGAACTGTGCATTCACGATATTGGCGCGCTGAAAGGTACTGAAATTCCGATGGGATTGACTGCCGCTGGTGATGGCCGGACAGCGTGGACCACGCGCGAGCCCATCGGCGTTGTGGTGGCGGTTTCGGCATTCAATCACCCGCTCAATCTGATCGTTCATCAGGTCGCGCCGGCTGTGGCAACCGGCTGTCCGGTTATTGTCAAACCCGCTGCTGATACCCCGCTATCGTGCTTTGAATTTATCTCGATTTTGCACGAGGCGGGATTGCCGCAAGATTGGGCGCGGGCCGTCCAGCCGCCGCGTGATGTGTCGGAAAGGCTGGTAACCGATCCGCGCGTTGCGTTCTTCAGCTTCATCGGATCAGCAGGCGTTGGCTGGTCGCTGCGTTCAAAACTGGCGCCGGGCACGCGCTGCGCGCTTGAACATGGCGGCGTGGCCCCTGTCATTGTCGATCCCAGCGCCGATATTGATGCAGCGGTGGGCAGCCTGACCAAAGGCGGCTTTTACCATTCGGGGCAAGTGTGCGTTTCGGTGCAGCGCATCTTTGCGCATTCTTCAATTGTCGAAGAACTGTCGGGCAAGCTGGCTGACAATGCCAAGGCGCTCAAAACCGGCAATGCCATCGAAGAAGATGTTCAATGCGGCCCGCTGATCCGCCCCAAAGAAACCGACCGTGTGGCCCAGTGGGTGGAAGAGGCGCGTGAAGGCGGCGCGCAGGTGCTGTGCGGGGGCGAAAAACTGTCGGACACCACATATGCGCCAACCGTTTTGTTGAACCCGCCCAAAGACGCAACGATTTCGCGTAATGAAGTATTTGGCCCGGTCGTGTGCATCTATTCTTATGACAATGTGGATGACGCAATCGCGCAGGCAAACTCGCTCGAAGTGGCTTTTCAGGCAGCGGTTTATACCAATGATTTGCATGCCGCGATGCACACATATCGAAATATCGACGCATCGGCGGTGATGGTGAATGACCATTCGGCATTCCGCACAGACTGGATGCCCTTCACCGGCCTGAAGCAATCGGGCCACGGCGTGGGCGGCATACCTTATACGATGCACGAAATGACAATCGAAAAAATGATCGTCATCAACGCGTGATCTCAACAAACAGGGTTGGGTGAGGGCGGGCGTTGTTCCCGCCCCCATGCTTTTCAGCTTTCTTCCAGCAACAAAAGCACCGCGGTCACGGTCATGCGCGGTGCTGGCAGCAATGTGTGTTCCACGCTCGCAATGGCCGCATCTGCAACAAGTTGGCCGGGAATTGAAAATTCAAAATCGGGCAATTCGGCGATAAAGGATTCTCCGGCGCAGACTGCCTCTGGCCCTTCGAACACAATGTGCAAATTGTGCCGTGTACCTGAAAAGGTGATGCTGGCCCATGCCGCTTCATCATGCTGTGCAAAGACCGCGTGACCGGCGGCCAGTTTTTGAACCGCATCACGCAGCCTTTCGCCTGCGCTTTTTCTTATGCGGCGGGCGGGGCGGTGTGGGCGGATCGGTGCGAATACTTCAGCCGACATGGACATCTTCCTTCTGCCAATCTTGCATGAAATTTTCGACTTTGCGTTCGGTTCTGCTGCGCGGCATCCGGCCATTGCGAAGGTCGAGTACAAAGCGCGGATCGTGGGTGGCAAGGCGCCCGAATTTGGTTGCGGGCATCCCTGTTTGGCGAAGAAATTTCTCGATATTGCGAATCAGCATGCTGGCCCTCTGCGATTGGTTTTGCGAGCTTGCCGGGCATCTGCGATTCGCCCGGCAAACAGAGTCGTCGCGGGCGAAATCCTAGGGAATTATACCTTTGAGACACGTAGTCCACAATCCGACTTGCACCGACTCCCAATCACGGGGGCGCGGTGATATGGGGGTGGGATGGATTGGATTAAGACAAAGACTAAGACAAAGACTAAGTGGCCATACGTCGCTAGCTTCTTACTGTTCGGTCAATTCGTCATCTCTTGGATTCTCTCAATCCTCGGTGACGTTGACACTGCTTGTTCCATTGCCGGAAAACCACCGGCTGAATGCGGCATCGTCCCGATGATGGGCTTCTTGCTTGATCCTCCTGCTTGGTTTTTGGCTGTGAGCTTTGGCATGGGGTTGGTGTTCTTTGCGATGGGGGAAAGGCGTCGAGAGAAGGAATACATCGAACGATTGGATTCTGCTTGGAGAAAGGCTGACGAGGCCGAGGCAGGGCAAGCCCACACAGCGGATGCTATGAGAGAATTGGAAAGGCGAATGGATCAGTTGGTTGAACGGCATGATAGCGACGTTGAAGCGATTGCAATATCGACTGAACAGAAAACAGCCGAGCTGGTCGCAAAAGTGAAGCAGGACGTTTGCGGCCAATCTGATGATTATTCTCGGCAATATATCGACTTCACCCTCAAGGACCGAGATGATGCGTTATTGGACGAAGTTAAGAACCTCAAAGCCAAGTTGATTAAAAATGACCCTTCCCAAAAATAGTCGCTTCGACCGCCTCCTAGATGCAATGGCCAAAGGCCGGCCTCCTAGCGGAAAGAAGTCATCAACTCCGAAAGCATCATCTCAGGGTGGTTCCGCCAGTTGTGACGAAACTCAAACTCGCCCAGATACTTCGAAAGATGCTTCGGGCTAACGTGGATATGCGTTCCGTTGATGGACCGCTTTAGCTGCGCCCAAAAACCCTCAATACCGTTTACCGTAGTGCCATCCTTGCCAACATATTCCTTGGCGCGGTGGTTGATGCGCTTGTGCATAAAGCCAACCATCGAAACGCGGTTGTAACCGTTCAATTCGTCGGTGTGGACTTCGGTTGCTGGCAGCACGTTTGCAGCGATCTGTGGCAATAGAGTGCGCGAAGTGCGATCTGACACTACCCGCGTGATAACGTCGCCGTTGCGCTCCTTCATGCCGAGCACGATAGCCTTGCCCTTGCCGCCCATTGCGCCCTTTTCGTAGCCGCCGATGAATGTTTCGTCGATTTCGACAACATCACCTTCACCGCCTAGAGGCGTGTCACCGTCAACAATCGCCATATACTTGCGGATTTCGTGGCACATTCTCCAAGCCGTTTTGTAGGTCACACCGATCTGGCGCTCGACTTCCTTGGCAGCGACACCGTTGCGCGTCGTGCAGAACATGAACATCACATAGAACCAATCGCGAAGGCTTGTGCGGGTGCGGTGGAAGGGTGTTCCGGCTGTAGGATAGACCTGATGCCCGCAATGCTCGCAGCCGTATGAGCGGCGCTTCTTGATGCGGTAAAACTTGGCTTCAACGCCGCAACCTTCGCAGTCATGGGCTTCACCAAAGCGAACGAGTTTGAGATGCTCTAGGCAGCTATCCTCAGTCGGGAAGGTGTCGAGAAATTGGCGAAGTGTTGGTCCCTTTGTCATGCCCATTATGTAGCACAAAACCTTACGTGTCGCAAGGGGATAATTTCCAAATCCTACTTGTCTAGGAAAAATACATCGTCTAGGTAGGAAAAATATCGGCAACGAGGACAAAATATGTCGAATGCACGTGAACGCTTGCTCGAATTGTCTCGCGAAAGGGGCAGTTCGCTTGCCGCTTTGTCAGAGATGATCGGGCGTAACCCATCCTATTTGCAGCAATTTATCCGTAAAGGCAGCCCGAGAAAGCTAGAGGAGCAGGATCGCCGCGCGCTGGCGGATTTTTTCGGCATTTCCGAATCGGAGCTGGGTGGGCCGGAGGAAAAATCCTATAACCCGGCCAAGAAACTGCCCTTGGATGGCGGCTGGGTCGATGTGCCAAGGTTGCCATTGAGTGCCTCAGCAGGGCCGGGGTTGGCAGTGGATGATGAATTGCCGTTCGACAATTTCCGCTTTTCGCGCCGCTGGCTGCGCGAACAGGGGCTTGATGGTTCGCATCTGTCAGCAATCACCGTTGAAGGCGATTCGATGGAGCCGCTGCTGCGTGCGGGTGACGAGGTGTTGGTTGACCGGTCAGGCAGGCCATTTCGCGACGGTATCCATGTGGTGCGGCTGGAGGATACTTTGCTGGTAAAACGGGTCGCCGCGCAGGGCGGGGGGCGGCTGTCGCTGCTCAGCCAAAACCTCGCTTATCCGCCGATTGAGGTGGAGGCCAGGGATGTTGAGATAATCGGGCGGGTGGTTTGGAAGAGCGGACGGCTTTGAACCGATGGCAAGAAAATATGATACAATCGGCATCAATTACGCAGACCTTCGCAGGCCCGATCCCCGCATCGCATCGATGATCCGCAAGGCGCTTGGTTCGGCCAAAACTGTGCTGAATGTCGGCGCTGGGGCGGGGTCATATGAACCCGCAGATTTGGCGGTGACAGCGGTTGAGCCCTCGCATGAAATGATCAAACAGCGTCCCGCGTCACTTGGGGAGGCTGTTCAAGCAAGCGCAGAAAACCTGCCGTTTGATGATACGAGCTATGACGCGGTGATGGCCGTGCTGACCGTTCATCATTGGGCCGATCAAGCCAAAGGATTGGCAGAAATGCGCCGCGTGGCGCGCGGTCCAATCGTTATCCTAACCTATGATCCGGCGTTTCGCGGTTTTTGGTTGGCTGATTACATTCCCGATCTTGTGACATTGGACGAGACACAGATGCCGCCGCTGTGTGAGTATGAGCGTGTGCTTGGCCCGGTAGAGGTCGCTCCGGTCCCGATCCCCCATGATTGCACGGACGGCTTTCTGTGTGCCTATTGGCGGCGACCATCGGCCTATCTCGATCCAAAAGTCACTGCCGCCATGTCGTCATTTTGGGCAATTGATGACGTTTCCAAGGCTTTGCACAAGCTTGAGGATGATCTTGAAACGGGCGCGTGGCATCGGCGGTTTGGCGGGCTGCTGCAAATGGAGGAATGCGATTTGGGCTACCGATTGGTCACAAGCCTTTAAACTGGCGCTTCACAGGCAGGCCCCTTGCAAGCCGGACACTTTGCCGCCAAATCGCCCGCATGACCGAACAGACCAAGCCTCAACCCCCGATGCGTGCCGCCATCATGCCCGTTACACCGCTGCAGCAGAATTGCAGCCTGATTTGGTGCACCAAGACTATGCGCGGCGCATTGATCGATCCGGGCGGCGACTTGGATAAGCTGAAAGCTGGCGTGAAGAAGGCCGGTGTCGAGCTTGAGAAAATTCTCGTGACGCATGGCCATATCGATCATTGCGGCGAAACGGGTATTCTGGCCAAGGAACTGGGGCTGAAAATCGAAGGGCCGCATGAGGCTGACCGTTTCTGGATTTCGCGCTTGGCTGAGGATGGCGCAAAATACGGCATTCGCGGCGAGGTGTTTGAGCCCGATCGGTGGCTGGAAGATGGTGATACGGTCACCGTGGGCGAGCTAACGCTCAACGTCATTCATTGCCCCGGACACACGCCCGGTCATGTCGTGTTCTTCCACGGGCCGAGCAAATTTGCAATTGTCGGTGATGTGCTGTTTCAGGGATCAATCGGCCGCACCGATTTTCCCTTGGGCAATCATCAGGATTTGATCGATGCGATTACCCAGAAATTATGGCCGCTGGGCGGGGACGTGACCTTCATTCCCGGTCACGGCCCCACCAGCACCTTTGGCCAAGAGCGTAAAACCAACCAATTTGTCAGCGATTACGCCCTTGGCTGATGGGATTACATCACGCCGGTGGTGATGAGCACGGCGACCACCGCCATGCCGAGCAGTGATAGCATGGCAATGATCGTGCCGATGAAGCGGCCTTTGCCGAAACCGCCATCATCCATGCCGAATGCATGCGCGATCCGGCCGAGCATATATATGCCCACAACATAAGGCAGCCAAACGCCGCCCTTACCGGCGATTTCAACCGCAGCTGTCAGAATCAGGAAGAAAGGCGTGCATTCGACAAAATTGGCATGGGCACGCATCCGCCGCGTGACTTTGTCATTGCCGCCATCGCCGATGCTGACTTCTTCGCTGCCGCGGACTTGCCCCACGCGCACCATCAGCCAAATGGCGAGAATCGCAGCAGCGGCCGCGCCGCATAGGGTTACGGGTAGTATCATCATCGAAATTCCTCCTGCTAAGTTGCGCTTGGCTACGCAAATGCGGCGCTTGTGGCAATGCGCGGGTTGCAACGGCGCAGAATCACGCTATAGCGCGCCTCTTCCCGTAATAGTCGGGCCTGCTTCTCGTACTTGTGCGCGCAGCAGCCTTCGCCTAAAGCGGTTTAAACAAAACGCAGATTTATCAAGGAACAGGTGCCGCTATGGCTGTCCCTAAGAGAAAAGTATCGCCGCACCGTCGCGGCATCCGTCGTTCGCACGATTCGCTAAAGCCGGAGGCATTCCATGAATGTTCCAACTGCGGTGAATTGAAGCGTCCGCATAATATGTGCAATGCTTGTGGCCACTATAATGGCCGCGAAATCATCGCTGTAGGTCTATAAGACCTTCAACTTGAAACGGAGAATGCCATGAGCCTGCCGCGTATCGCTGTTGATGCGATGGGCGGCGATGAAGGCGTTCGCGTGATGATTGATGGCGCTGCTGAGGCACGCCGTCGGCATGACCAGTTCCAGTTCCTGCTTGTGGGTGACGAGGCGCGGATCAAAGCCGCTCTGGCCGATCATCCCAATATGCGCGGCGCGTCCGAAATCCTGCATTGCGATGATGTTGTTGGCGGCGATGAATTGCCGACTAAGGCGCTTCGCCGTGCCAAAACGACATCTATGGGCCTGGCGGTAAATGCTGTAAAACAGGGTGATGCGGGTGCTGCGGTCAGTGCCGGAAACACCGGCGCGCTGATGGCGATGAGCAAACTCGCGCTTCGCACCATGCCGGGGATTGACCGGCCTGCGCTGGCGGCAGTGATGCCCACGCTTGAAGATGATGATGTGATCATGCTCGATCTGGGCGCGAACACAGAGGCTGATGCGCGCAATCTGGTGCAATTTGCAATTATGGGCGCTGCCTATTCACGGATTATTCTGGGCCGTCAGCCGCGTGTGCGCTTGCTCAATATCGGTACCGAGGAAAATAAGGGTTTTGACCGGCTGCGCGAGGCGGCAGGGAAATTGCAGGATGCGACGGGCCTCGACATGAAATTTGATGGTTACGTGGAATCGGACAAGATCAATCGCGGCGAAGTTGATGTGGTTGTGACAGACGGGTTCTCGGGCAATATTGCGCTGAAAGCGATTGAGGGAACCGCGCGGTTCGTAACCGATCTTTTGCGCAATGCCTTCACCAGTTCGCTGCGTTCGAAAATCGGATTTCTGGTTTCACGCCCGGCGACAGAATTGTTGAAACACCATCTTGACCCGAACAATCACAATGGCGCTGTGTTCCTTGGCCTCAACGGCGTTGTGGTAAAAAGCCACGGCAGCGCGACTGCGGGCGGGGTGGCCAATGCCGTTGCCGTTGCGGCGCGGCTGCTGGAAGACAATCTGACCAATCGTATCACCGCCGATCTTGCCGCGCTGCAGGATCGCAACGGCACTTCGGCTGCAAAGTGATACGCTCAGTCATCCGCGGAAGCGGTTCGGCACTGCCCGAACGCGCTGTCTCCAATGCAGAGCTTGCCGTGCAGGTTGATACGACCGATGAATGGATCGTGGAACGTACCGGCATTCGCCAACGCTATATTGCGGACGAAGGCGAAACGACCTCTACGCTGGCGATTGCTGCGGCCAAACGCGCGCTTAATGTTGCAGGTATTGATGCCAAAGATATCGATCTGATCGTCCTTGCCACCGCCACCCCGGACCAAACCTTTCCCGCAACAGCAACGCGGGTGCAAAATGCGCTGGGCTGCAATGGTGGAATTGCATTTGATGTTGCTGCGGTGTGCAGCGGTTTCCTTTACGCGCTTGGCACGGCGGATTCGATGCTCAAAACGGGCATGGCAAAGCGTGCCTTGGTAATCGGGGCAGAAACGTTCAGCCGGATTCTTGATTGGGAAGACCGCACAACTTGTGTTTTGTTTGGTGACGGCGCGGGCGCGCTTGTTCTTGAGGCGCAGGATGTCGCCGCAGATGGCCCGGGCATTATCGACACGAAACTGCACGCGGACGGAAAGCATAATGAATTGCTGTTCGTGGATGGCGGACCTTCAACCACGGGTACGGTCGGGAAATTGCGAATGAAAGGCCGCGAGGTGTTCCGCCATGCTGTCGTCAATTTGGCGGATGTGCTGAAGGAAACGCTGGCATCATCGGGTTTTGAACCATCGGACATTGATTGGGTTGTGCCGCATCAGGCCAATGCGCGTATTCTCGATGCGACCGCGCGAAAGCTTGGCCTGCCGGCAGAAAAAGTGATCGTCACCGTTGATCAACATGCGAACACATCGGCTGCATCCGTTCCGCTCGCATTCGATGTTGGCATTCGTGACGGTAGGATCAAACCGGGCGATCTGGTGATGTTCGAAGCCATGGGCGGCGGCTTTACCTGGGGCGCATCATTGGCGCGAATATAGCGTCCAAATCGCCGGTGAAGTTTTTCCACCGTACATAGCTTGCCCAAAACCGTGAATTTGGTTACGATTGTAGACAGTTGCACAAATTCGGGGCCGCAACATAGAGGAGTGAACGGATGTCTCGTTCAGGGAGCACACTTACCAGAGCTGACCTTGCAGAAACGATAAACAGGAAAATGGGTTTATCGCGGGCAGAGTCGCTGGATCTCGTGGAATCAATCTTGGCACATATGTGCGGAGCGATGGGGAAAGGCGAAAACGTCAAAATCTCCGGTTTTGGCAGTTTTGTTCTGCGTGACAAAAAGGAACGGATTGGCAGAAACCCGAAAACGGGTGTCGAAGTTCCGATTACACCGCGCCGGGTCATGACATTCCGCGCAAGCCAGCTTTTGAAAGAGCGGATCGCCAAAGGCGCGTAACACCAAGGATACGATATGACTGCCCAGTTCGATGACGGCAAAGATGATGGCGCGCTTCGAACGATAGGGGAGGTCAGCCGTGCGCTTGGGATCAAAACACATGTCCTGCGGTATTGGGAACAACAATTCCCGATGCTCGATCCGCTCAAACGCAGCGGTGGGCGGCGGTATTACCGTGCTGGGGATGTCGATCTGATTGAAACGATCAATCGGCTCGTGAATGAAGAGGGTTACACTTTGAAAGGTGCAGAGCAGGCGATTCACAGCGGCAAAGCTGCGGAATCATCCAGCGGTATCAAGCCTCAAGTGGAATCGGCACCTGCAAATGCACCCGATTCCAAGGCGCAAACGCCAGCGGGTGAAGATGGTGCGATCACCGATAATCTTGACGCCGCCAGTGATGGCGGTGTCGACGCGTTCTTCGGCAAACAGGCCGCGCCAGATCCAGCCCCAGGCTCAGGCTCAGGCTCAGGCTCAGGCTCAGGCTCAGGCTCAGGCTCAGGCCCAGCCCCAGACGCTGCAATGCCGCAGCCAGAAACATCTGTCGTAGGCGGCGCAGAATCCGATATGCCGCGCAAAGAAGTCCTCGCCAAGCTGAAGGATATCCGTTCGCGTCTGGCTGACGCTATCGCGGCCTGACCGCCCGCTATAGCCGCATTCCAAGCCATATTACCGCCTCTGTTGAAGCGGATACAATTCCATCTATGACGCGCACGGTCACGGACCGCTTGCCAATTCTGGCATGCGAAGCGTCATGATGTTCCTGCTCATCTGCAATTATCGATTGTAATGCTGCGGCGGCATCACAATCCTGATGTTTTAGCCCGGCGAATTGTTCTTCCAGATGGCGCAAGACAACCCGTTCGATTGCAACGGTGGTGGCGGCAATCGCTGCACCGCCCATCAACCCCGTTACCAGACCCAGCACAGCCCCGCCAATCCCGCATAAATGATAGCTGCGGCAGCGCGGCTTGTTTCGGGCATCCAATTGCGCGGCAAAAATTGCGCGATGCTGGCGCTCATGCTCCAGAAAATGTCCCAGTTCGTGAACCATTTCAGGCGCACGCCAACGCGCAATCCAAAGCTGGGTGGTATAGACACAGATAGCGCCGTGCTCTCCGGCATGATCCACTTTCATCACACGGTCGGCCAGCGTTTCACCCTGTTTGAGCCGGGCGGTCAGTCCCATAATGTCACTATTCAGCCTCCAACAATTCTTCGGCCGCAACCAGATCCACGCTGACAAGGCGCGAGACGCCTTTTTCGATCATCGTAACGCCGAACAATCTGTGCATCCTGCTCATCGTCACGGCATTGTGGGTAACAATCAGATAGCGCGTTTCGGTTTCCTTGCTCATCGCGTCGAGCAGATCGCAAAAACGGTCAATATTGGCATCATCAAGCGGCGCATCGACCTCGTCCAGCACGCAAATCGGCGCGGGGTTGGTCAGGAACAGTGCAAAGATCAATGCGATGGCGGTGAGCGCCTGCTCGCCGCCCGATAGCAGAGTGAGCGATTGTAGGCGTTTTCCCGGCGGCTGAGCGTAAATTTCCAGGCCGGCTTCGAGCGGGTCATCGCTATCGATCAGTGCCAAATGTGCTTGCCCGCCATCGAACAGCCGCGTGAACAACCGGCGGAAATGCGTGTCGACCTGATCAAAGGCGGCTTTCAGTCGTTCGCGTCCTTCGCGATTGAGGCTGCCGATTGATCCGCGCAGGCGGTTGACTGCCTCGGCCAGTTCGGCCTGTTCTGCCGCGCTTGAGCCATGCTCACCCTCAAGCTTTTCCAGCTCGTCCGAAGCGACCAGATTGACAGGGCCGATCCGTTCGCGGCTGGCATTGAGGCGTTCCAGATCCTCGCTTTCTATGCCGAAATTCTTCACCGCTTCCGGCTCGAAATCAAAGCGATCGGCCAGCATTGGCGGCGGGCATTGGAAGCGTTCGCCCGATATCCGCGCCATTTCGCTGCGGCGGCTTTCTTCATTTTCTGCGCGGGCTGATAGGCCGGCGCGGGATTCACGCGCGCTTGCCAAAGCCTCGTTCGCTTCGGAAAATCTGGCGTCGACAGCGTGGGCGGCTTCTTGTGCCTTGGCGACCACGGCTTCGGCCGCGGCCAAATCTTTCGTGATGCGCGCACGGACGGCATCGCCTTGCTCAATTTCCTCAATCAATCCTTCCGGCTTGGCTGCGAAGACGGCGCGTTCTTCGGCGATTTCTTCGAATCGGTGCGCCATATCGGACAGGCGTTGAGCTGCCTCGCCAGAGCGGGCCTGCCAATTGGCCATATCGGTACGCTGGGCTGCGGTGCGTTCGCGTGCGACCGCCAGTGCCTGATCATGCGCAGCCAAGGTTGCAGTTGCCGCCTGCAGCGACGAACGCGCGGCTTCGTGTTTGGCCTGCGCCGCCTCCAAAGTTGCGCGGCCTGTATTAGGCGCGGGCAGTGCGCTGCGCTTTGCCTCAGCTGCGGCGAAATCGGCATCGGCTTGCTTGCGCTGTTCGGCCAGATCGGCGGCGGCGGCCTCAAGTTCCTCCAGCCTTGCGGACAGACGCTCTCGCGCGGCCTCTGCCTGATCAAGGGCGCGTAGCGATTGGCGTTCGGTTTCTACGGCTGTCCCGACGCCGCGTTCCATCGCAATCAATGCGCGCTGTAACCCGGACAATTCGGCCAGTGCTTTGTCCTGTTCGCCCTGAGCCATGTCAGCAGCGGCGCGCAAGGGCGGCAGTTCTTTTTCGAGCTGTGAGAGCCTGTTTTCTGCTTCTAGCCGGGCGGCTTCGGCAGATCCTTCGCCGCGCGCGACAAAACCGTCCCACCGGCGCAAATGGCCATCTTTGGTGACCAGCCATTCGCCCGGATTTAACAATCGGCCATCATCCTGATCGGCAACATGAACCAGCGAAAGGCGTGCCTTCAATTGGCTTGGACAGGCGCTGATATGATCCGCCAGACTGTCGGATACGCTTGGCGGCGCATTGCTGCCGGTCCAAAAACGGCCATCTGTTCTGTCCTTTGGTGACCCAAGCGGTGACTTGGCATCGCGGCCCAGCACCGCAGCCACAGCCCGTTCATATCCCGGCTTTGCGCGGATTTCATCCAGAGCGGTGGGCAGGCTTTTGCGTTGGTCCCGTTGCCGCTTACGCGCATCGCGGTCGCGGGTGAGGGCCGAATATTCTCGCTCGATCCCGGCTAATTCGGCCTTGGCGCTGGACAATGCGGCCCCCGCTTCGTCGCGGGCCTGTTGTAATGCCGATTTGCGCGCTTGTTCGGTTTCAAGCTTTGCGCGCGCGCTTTCACGTTGTTCCTGCGCTTGTTTGGCGGCCTGTTTTGCCGCGTCAACGGCCTGCGCGGGGTCGCCGCCTTCGGTCAAATTTGCACGGGTTTGATGTTGTCTGAGTGCCTCTGCATCAAGCCGGTCGAGATGCGATTGTGCCTGTGCCACCTCTGCCTCTGCGACGCGCCATTCGGCCTCTACACCCGCCTGATCGGCGGTTGCCTTGGCCAATGCGAGTTCCGCTGTCCGGCCCGCACGTTCGGCCTCTTCCAATGAACTGGCGAGTGAAGGGCGCGTTTCTTCATCCGTTGCCAGCGATTTTTCATTGGCAGCAAGGTCTTTTTCCAGCCGCGCCAATGCTTCGGCAGCATCCTTGGTCAGCCGGTCGGCGTCTCCGCGATCTTCTTCCAGCCGCGCTTTTTGCCGGTCGAGATCGGCCAAACGCTGTTCGGCAGCCTCCAATTTTGACGTCAAGGCCGCCATCCGGTGGCCATGCGCGCTGGCATCATCGCGCCGGTCTGACTGTTCTTCGCGGGCCTGCGATAAAGCCTCGGCGGCTGCGCGCTGCGCCTTTTGCGCCGCGTCGCTGGCCGTTTTGGCATCGGCCACGCGGTTTTCGGCGGTTTGGGCCTGTGCGCGCGCAGTCTCTGCAGCAGCGGCGGCATCGCGCCATCTTGCAAACAGCAACCGCGCTTCTGCAACATTGATCTGGTCGGATAGTTTTTTGTAGCGTTCGGCCTGTTTGGCCTGCCGGCGAAGCGATGCCATTTGAGTGTCGAGACCGGCCATCAAATCTTCAAGCCGTTCGAGGTTTTTTTCGGTTGAACGAAGCTTGCTTTCGGCGTCGCGGCGGCGGACGTGCAGGCCGGCAATTCCGGCGGCTTCTTCCAGCATTTGCCGCCGTTCTGCCGGTTTTGCAGCGATGACTTGCGCGATTTTTCCTTGGCTGACCAAGGCGGGGCTGTGCGCGCCGGTTGCGGCATCGGCAAAGGTCAACGAGACATCTTTCGCCCGCACATCCGATCCGTTGACCCGATATGCGCTGCCTGCGCCGCGTTCGATCCGGCGGGTGACTTCCAATTCTTCGCCGTGATCATCCTGCGCTTGCAGCACAACTTCGGCAAAATCGCGCGGAGGGCGGGTTTCTGTTCCGGCAAAGATGACATCGTCCATCCCGCCCGAACGCATGCTTTTGGGCGAGCTTTCGCCCATCACCCATCGGATCGCCTCTAGCAGGTTGGATTTGCCGCAACCATTGGGGCCAACAACGCCGGTCAGCCCGGGTTCAACGCGCAATTCGGCAGGCTCGACGAAGCTCTTGAAACCACTCAGTTTGAGCCGTTTGATGAGCATCGCCGTTTTCGTCCTCCCCCTAAATGTTGCGGGTTTTGGCGCCGATCAGCGCGCGCCCGCCTTTTGCAGCATTGGTTCAATATCGCGCCACTGGCTGACGCCAAGCTTGCGTCCATTCAGAAAGAAGGTCGGGGTGCCGGTGACGCCCAGTTCTTCCGATTGTTGGTTAGAACGATCGGCAATTGCGCTGACCGAAGCCGCATCGGCCAGGCAGGTGCGGGCCTGATCGCTGGACAATCCGCGTGCGGCGAAGAAATCCAGCAATCCGGTTGCTTCACCAACTGCGACGAAGCGTTCGTTTTCAGGCAGTGTCATCGCGGCTTCCAAAGCCTGCGGATTGGCCTGTGCGCGGGTGAGAACATCGTTGAGATTGATCCAGACCTGATCCGCAAGCGGGTGAAAGCTTTCGGGCTGTCCGCAGCGAACCAATCGCGCCAGAACCAAATCGATGCCATTGTGGATCTGGTTCCTCAATTCAAAAGAAACACGCCCGCTGGCGACATATTCAGTCTTTATTTTTTCGCTGGCGGTTTGCGCGAAATTCGCGCAGCCGCCGCAAGTGAGCGAACCATATTCCATCAGCTTAATCGGCGCATCAGGGTTGCCCAGAATGTAGCCGTCATATTCCGAGATTGTGACAGTTTCTGTCCATGCGCTGCCTTCCGGCGCGACAATCGGATCAATCGCATCGCCGGAGACTTCATCGCCAGCGTCGTTTGATCCGCATGATGCGATACCCAAAGCGAGCGGTGCGGCCAGCAGGGCGAGGGCAATTTTGCGAAATTTCGTCATTGTGAATCTCTGATCCTTTGAGAATTGGGTGAAGGCTAAACTATGCGTGGTCGGGGTAAAGCGCGGCGCGGGTCTATCCACAGGCTTTCCCATGGGTTGTCCCCGCCAGAATCGCTGATCAAAACCGTTTTCCGATATGCGGCACAAGCGATTGCCAGCTGTGGACGTTTTCCAGCACTTCACCATCGATTGCGAAGCTGGGCGTGCCGGGAATGCCAAATTCTTCAAAATCAGCATCAGTGTTGCCCCGCAGCCGTTCCGCCTGGCCCTCATCGGCAAGGCAGCGGTCTGCTTCTGTGCGCGAATATCCGCGCGATTCGATCATCGGGTAAAAGCCCAGCGCCGTCGCGATTGATCGCCTGCCCGCTGCATTGTCACCATTGTTCCAAACGGCTTTTTGCGCCGGCGTCCCTTGGGTAAATTTTGGCAGCCAGTCTGGCTGGCTGAGCATGAACATCGTGTGGTTTTGCGAAAAACGCGCATTGTCACCGCATTGCACCAGCATGGTGGCGACCAGATCGGCTTCATTGCGGATAATCGGGCGAATTTCGAAACGCAGCTTGCCTTGGCCGATAAAGGCCAGCTGCAATGCGCCTTCGCCTTGATAGGTGAACATGGCGCAGGCCGGGCAACTGTAACTGAGAAATTCGGTCAGCACGGTTTTGACTTCGGGATTGCCAACAATGGTGCCGCGATCTGTGCGTTCCACCTCGGTGTTCCAATTGGCATTCGCGCCGATGCTGAGGAATGCGGTTACTGCAATTCCTGTGCTGCGAAGGATTTTGTTCACTCTACGCCCCATTTCTGGCCGTTATTCGGCATTTCCATCCTGATTTCCCAAACTGCGCGCGAGCGATTCCAGCACCGTTCGCAATTCAGGATCGCCAACATCGCGCAAACTGTCTCCCAATTCCATAGGGATCGGTTTGAGCGATGGCGGCGCCACTGCGCGTCTTTGATCAGATGGAGGCTTAACCACGCCTTGCCGAAGTTTGACCCGTGCGACCGCGCTATAGCCGAAAAACCGGTTCACCCGTTCAATAATCTCGGGGATGACATGTTGAATCAAAGGGGCATGGGCGGGCAGGACAACCAGTTGCAAAATGCCGTCTTCTTTTTCACCCGGAGGAAAACGGATCGCTTCTGGCAGGCAGGTTTTGGAGTGATGTTCGCCAACGATTTCCGGCCAGCGCGTGACGACACTGGATTGAACGAAGCCGAAACGGCGAAAGGCCGTGCGGCCGATTTGCGGCATCAGATCGGCAATCGGCTTGGCCGGGCCGCCGCGCGGGCGCTGCCATTGTTTGGCTTTCGGCTTCGCTTTGGCGCGAGGCTTTGCCGGGCCTTTTTTGGCCGGTTCTGATTTGTCACTATCCCGTTCCATCGTGCTGCGGGCCATGCCATAGGCGCAGCGTGACCGCCAGCACCGAAACGATCTCAGCCACATTGCTTGAATGGTATGATAGCCATGCGCGCAGCCTGCCGTGGCGGTCGCCGCCGGGAACGCCCGCGCCTGATCCGTACCGGGTGTGGCTTTCCGAAGTGATGTTGCAGCAGACAACTGTTGCAGCGGTGAAACCCTATTTTGCAAAATTCACCGCCCGCTGGCCAACGGTAGAGGCGCTTGCTGCGGCCGCTGAAGAAGAAATTATGGCTGCTTGGGCAGGGCTGGGTTATTATTCGCGCGCGCGCAATCTGGTAAAATGCGCCGCCGAAGTGGCCGAAATGGGCGGGTTTCCGGACACAGAAGATGCTTTGCGAAAATTGCCGGGGCTGGGCACCTATACGGCGGCGGCCGTCGCGGCGATTGCTTTTGCGCGCCGCGCGGTTGTGGTCGATGCCAATGTGGAACGGGTTGTTTCACGGCTGTTTGCTATTGAAGAACCACTGCCCGGATCGCGCAGGCAAATTCGTGATAGGGCAGATGCAATTACGCCCGATTACCGCGCGGGTGATTTTGCACAGGCGATGATGGATCTGGGCGCGACCATTTGCACTTCGCGCGATCCGAAGTGCCTGTTGTGTCCGCTAAGTGATAGCTGCGAGGCAAAGCATTCGGGCAATCCGGCACGGCTTCCGGTTAAGTCGCCCAAAAAGGCCAAACCCACGCGGCAAGGCACCGCATTCTGGATAGAGCGCGGCGGGCAGGTGTGGTTGCAGACACGCCAAGCCAAAGGAATGCTGGGCGGCATGCGGGCTTTGCCTGATGATGGCTGGACAGCGGGCGGGGATGGTTCAGGGGATCCGCCAATTGCCGCCGAATGGCAGTCAGCAGGGACAGTTCGGCACAGCTTTACCCATGTGCATCTGGAATTGTCTGTCTTGAAAACGAAATTGGATATGGGGCAAATGATCGGTGAAGGGGGATGGTGGCCCGTCGCCCAAATTTCAGATGCGGGCCTGCCAAGCCTATTCGCCAAAGCGGCACGGTTGGCCGCCACGCAGGATTAGAAAAATCCGCCGCCGAGGCTCAAACGGATGACCGCGATCACAAAGACGATCAGGCAGAAATTCCGGCCACCAGTGCTTGATGATAAGGCGCCGATACCAGCGCCCAAAATTGCAAATGGAAGGACGATCCAATTGCCCCAGCCGAGCAGCGGTATCGCCGACGGGATGGCGAGGATCAATGCGACAATTCCGATAAGGATAGAAACAATATTTAGCATGTGTGTTATATAGGTATGACACTGCCGGTTTTCAAGGCCGTAGTTGGGCCTAGATAGGAACGGGTTTGGGGCCAGAGCTGGAGCCAGAGCTGGAGCCAGAGCCAGAGCCAGAGCTGGAGCCAGAGCCAGAGCCAGAGCTGGGGCCAGAACAGGGGCCAGAACTGGGGCCAGAACGGGGGCAATTTTGTGGATGCCAATTGACCGTTCATCCGCTTTCCCCCAATTGAGGATCAACACATTTCAAAAGAGGACCTGTCGATGGCATTTCGCAAATTCGAAGACGCTCAACTTTCGCGCCGCACATTGATGCGCGGTGCCGGTTGGCTCAGTGCTGCGGCTGCGGCATCGACCTTGCCGCTGGGGCGGATTGCCATGGCCCATGCCGGCCATTGGCCGACAATCCTCGCCACTGTTGAAGAATATGTTTCCAGCGAAAAAGTCGCCAATATGGTCGCTACGCTGGGCTGGGGGCAAAAGCCGTTCGATCTGATCAATCGCGGCACATTGGCATTCGATGATGATACAATTGCCGATGCCGACAGCCTTTACCGCATTTATTCGATGACCAAACCGATCACCGGCATGGCCACAATGATGCTGGTCGAAGATGGCAAGCTGACGCTGGACACGCCATTGGCCGACATTCTGCCTGCCTTTGCCAATATGATGGTGCAGAAAGAATATGACGGCAGCATTGGCCCGGAAAATCTGGAACCTGCCAAGGTCCAGATCACCATCCGGCATTTGTTGACGCACACGGCCGGGCTTGGTTACGGAATCGTCCAGAAAGGCCCGATCGTAAAGGCTTATGAAGAAGCTGGATTGATCCCGGGACAGGTCAGCCGTTTTCCGATCCCGGGCCTTGGCCGCGGCACGCCGGTTGATAGTCTGGAAAAATTCGCTGACGGTATGGCGAAGATGCCGCTGGTGTATCAACCGGGTAAAACCTGGAGCTATTCGGTCAGTCTGGATTTGCTTGGCCGCGTTATCGAGGTTGTTTCGGGCATGCCATTCGACACATTCCTGAACGAGCGCCTGTTTGCGCCTGCCGGAATGTCCAGCACCTATTTCCGCGTTCCCGCCTCGCAGGTTGGACGTTTGACGACCAATTACGGAGTTATGAACGGGGCAAAACTGCCCATCGATTCGGCTGCGAACTCAATCTATCTTGATGAACCGGCCTTCCCCTTTGGCGGCGCTGGGCTAGTCTCAAGCGCCAATGATTATGACCGTTTCCAGCGTATGCTGGTCGGCGGCGGAGAGATCGAGGGCACACGCGTGATGAAGCCTGAAACCGTGGCGGTTGCGACCAACGATATCCTTCCCGACGGGGTCGAGCTTACCGGCACATGGGTCAAGGGGCAGCGTTTTGGCGCCGGTGGGCGGGTGACCGGAACAGCCTTTGGCTGGGGCGGGGCGGCAGGGACCGCCGCATTTGCGGATATGAAATCGGGCCTGCGCGCGGCGATGTTCACGCAATATATGCCGTCCAACGCCTATGATATTCAGCAAAAATTTCCAGAACTTGTGCTGAAGGATCTGGCTGCGATGCAGGGCGCTTGATCGCATGACCGGCGCAGCACTCGCCTTCACTGGATCGCGGCTCGACCGGGCAGATAATGTCCGCAACGATCCCGATCAGCTTGCGGGCCTGATGAATTGGCGCGCAAGATTGCTCAAGCTGGATGGTTTGATGCCGCAAATGGGCGATGATGGCGCGCTCGAATGGGGTACGCTGGCTGACGCGGCGGAAAATGCCGAATTGGTATTTCTGGGCTTGGACGGCGGAAAACCTTGCTTCGCCGCCGTTCCGGGTGAGGGCGATGCCAGCCCGCGTATGGCAAATCCCAATCTTTGGGCGATTATGGCCACGCTAAGCACCGATGATCTGGCGATTTATGGCGGTGCGCGCAGCATCACCGATTGGCATGCACGGCACCGTTTTTGCGCATCATGCGGCGGGCCGACCAAAATTGCCAAAGGCGGCTGGCAGCGCGATTGTTCGCGGTGCAAAACCCAGCATTTTCCGCGCACCGATCCGGTCACGATAATGCTGGTTGAATATGAGGGGAAATTGCTGCTGGGCCGCGGGCTGGGCTGGCCGGAAGGCGCATATTCCGCGCTTGCAGGCTTTGTCGAACCGGGTGAGAGCATTGAAGAGGCGGTTGCGCGAGAGGTGCTGGAGGAATCGGGCATCGTGGTGCGCGATGTCAGCTATATCGCCAGCCAGCCTTGGCCATTCCCCTCGCAGTTAATGATGGGCTGCCATTCATTCGCGGACAGCGCCGAAATCACGCTGGATGAAACAGAATTGGCCGATGCCCGCTGGTTCACCCGCGCTGAAGTGCAAGCCGCGATGGACGGTGATGCCGATGCGCCGATTAACACTCCGCCCAAACAGGCGATTGCCTCCCATTTGCTGAAATGGTGGCTCGCGAAGGAAGCATAATGGCCCAAACACCGCGCAAAATGACCATCGACATCTACTCCGATGTCATGTGCCCCTGGTGCATCATCGGCTATGGCCAATTGCAGAAGGGTCTGGCTGAGTTAGAGGGCGAGATCGAAGCAGAAATCCGCTGGCGACCCTTCGAACTCAATCCCGATATGGCGGAGGCGGGCGAGGACAGCGCATCGCATATCCAACGCAAATATGGCCGCACTGCCGAACAGGCGGCGGCTGGTCGATCGCAAATGCGCTCGATTGCGGAGGAAGCAGGTGTGTCCTTGGACTACGAAGGTTCTGGAGACGCGCCGCCCGCGATGATGTGGAACACTTTCGACGCGCATAAGGTGCTGGCATGGGCGCTGCACGCCTATGGTCCCAAAGATCAGAACCTGTTGAAACTCGCCCTGTTCACAGCGCATTTCAACCACCGCCGCAATATCGGCCAACGCGATGTTTTGCTCGATATTGTCGAGGAAAACGGGTTCGACCGAAAGGCCGCAGATGCGGTCATCGACAATGACGAAATGTCCAAACACGTCCGCAGTGAACAAGCCCAAGCGCAGGACCTAAATATCACCGGCGTCCCTGCAATGATCGTCGAGGGTAAAATGCTAATCCCCGGCGCGCAGGCTCCTGACGTCTATGTGAATGCGCTGCGCAGGGTGGCGGAGAAGTTTCCGGGGTGAAAGCGTTTGAACAGGGGCGGGTGTTGCCTCGAGCTTATGAGGGCAATCCGAAATAAGTCAGAACAGCCTTGGTTGCCGCTTTTTGACCGATCTCTAGCCCAGTCTTCAAGCCTTCTTTGCCAACATACGTGCCGGCATTTTGAAGCCATCCGGCAACGCGGCTGCCGAAACCCTTTTCAGCACCATCTCCAAGGTCGCTCTCTATTGCTTGTTTTAGCTCATCGACTTTACAGTCGGTGACTCCGACGGTTTTCAAAACTGCTTCTAATGATTCAAAATCGCCTTGAATAACAACCTGTTGACCGATTAGTTGTACGTTACCGTCCACTGCGCCGACTAGGTTGGTTCCCCCATATATTATGGTTTGCACACTGCGCTCAACCGACTCCGGCGAAGGTGCAGCTTCGTCGCTGGAACCAATCTCGCTTTGCAGCTCCAAAGCAAACTGCAACAACCGCGTTCGCACGGTATCTACCACCGCCACGATGGCTCCTATAGAAATTTCCTGCCAAGCGCGATTCAGAACGTAACCTTGAATATATTTCGATTGATATCGGGCTACTAGGTCAGCTGGCCAATGCACCATAGCAGCACCCTTTTTGCCATCGCCAGCGACCATGGCTTCGTACGCTGAGATGCTCTCGTTCAAATAGGCAGTTGTTGCCCACCAACGATGTTGTTTCTCCAACACCCCGGCGGATAGTGGCTGATCATTAATCTGTGCGCCAAGTGGTCCTACAAAGAAGCCTTTCGCAGTGACCCTCGCAATTCTGTAATCCGGTGCCGAGAGATGATCCTTATAACCGTTCAGTTCGGCGGTTGCCCAATCTCGAAGGCTTTCGTTATTCAGCTCAGCAGCAACGACCAGACACATTCGAAGGATTGTAACCAATCGGGCATCATCTCCAGCGGCCATGTCCACAATGTCGTCAAGTTGCTTCATACTATGTGCTCACCTTCGTGACTTTCGTTTGACTTTGCAGCCTTGTTCTAAATGAGTGAGATAGCTCGTCCCCTAAATCAGTCCCATCCGCTGCAATTTTCCCATCATCTTGCCGGGCATGGCGTCGCCGATATCTTCGCCTTCGGCCAGATCGAGCGGGGCGTTTTCGTCTTTTAGATAGCGCCAGCCTTGATGCGCGCGTTTGGGTTGGGGGTGGACTCGGATCAGCGTGGGTTCCAGCTCAATATGCCAGCGCCCGTCCTCTTTCCGCTGTTCGAACCCGATGATTTTTGAACGCGCGACCAGTGCGTGGCTGAGTATCCAATAGAGCGAACCTTCCATCAGTTCGTCATGCCGCTTGGGCAGATAGCGCGTGGTCAGCTTGAATTCCTTACGGTCCACATACCAGCCCGCCAGATCTTCCCAGCTTTTCGCGCCAAAGGCGATTTTTGTCATGTGTAACGGCATGGGGTGGATGTAGGTGGATTGGGCGCGGCAATAAAGCCCCATGATTATTGTCAGCAAGTTGCCAAGCTGCACGCCCTTCCTTTGAAGCAGCGGGAGGAGATTGCTGTCCTACAATCGCCTGTCCCGCGTAAAACAGCCTTATGTTGCTTTTGCAAGACTATGATAATTCATCACAAATACCCATTGGCGCGGCCCGGGGTTATTCGCCCTTGGACCGTGTTCCATGTGTTCCATCCTGTAGGATTTCAGCCCGCCAAACCCGCAGCAACGGCCAACCCAAGAAACGCGAAGAAACCCATAGAATCGGTGATCATTGTCACGAATACGGAACTTGCCACGGCGGGATCTTGATCGAGCCGTTCAAAGACCACCGGAACCATCACGCCCGCAAATCCGGCGACGATGATGTTAATGATCATCGCCAAAGCAATCACCGCGCCAAGCATGGGTGTGAATATCAGGCCGGTCGCTGCACCGATCAACACAGCAATGGTCGCGCCGTTGAGCAATGCGACACGCATTTCGCGCCACAAGATGCGGCCCGTATTGGCTTCGGTCAGCTGGTTCATCGCAATGGCGCGGATCGACACCGCCATCGTTTGTGTGCCTGCATTGCCGCCGATGCTGGCGACAATCGGCATCAGCACAGCGAGCGCGACCAGCTTTTCGATTGCCGCACCGAAATAGGCGATGATCAGGCTGGCAAACAGCGCGGTGCCAAGGTTTGCAATCAACCAGCGGACGCGCGCGGTATAGGCATCGCGGATCGGTTCGTTAATGTCGCCTTCGCCTGCGCCCGACATCAGCAGCGCATCTTCGCTGGCCTCTTCGGAGATGATGTGGACTACGTCATCGACCGTCATCTGGCCGACCAGCCTGCCGCTTTCATCCACCACAGCAGCCGAAATCAACGCGTATTTCTGGAACATCAGCGCGACTTCTTCCTGATCGATATTGACCGGGATCAGCGTTTGATCGCGTTTCATGACGTCTGTCAGGGCGATGCTGCGCGGTGTTCGCAAAACCCAGCTCAACTGGCAGGTGCCCACTGGGTGGTGCATATGATCGACCACGAAAATTTCGTAAAAATCATTTGCAAGATCAACGTTTTCACGCAGAAAATCGATCAAGCCGCCCACGGTCATATGTTCGGGCACGGCCACGACCTCGCGGCTCATCAGGCGGCCGGCGGTTTCTTCGGGATAGGCCAGCGCGCTTTCAATCGCGACGCGGTCTTCATCATCCAGTTCGGCCAGAACGGCCTGCTGATCCGGCTCGTCCAAATCTTCGATCAGCTGGACGGCATCATCTGTTTCAAGCTGTTCCGCGATGGCGGCAACGGCGTCTGCGGGCAACGCCTCCATCATATCTTCGCGGACGTAATCGTTCAGCTCGGCAACCACTTCCGAGCTCATCAGATCGGTTATGGCTTCGGCCAATATGTGCCGGTCATCCTTGTCGAGCAATTCGAGAAGGTCGGCGATGTCGGCAGGGTGGAGCGGTTCTACAAGGTCGTAAACTTCGGTTTTGTCGCCATCACCCAGCGCGCCGCGCACAGAACGGACATAATCCGCCTTCAGGGTGTTTTCCTCGTCCATCCGGTCATCATCGATCCGGTCATCGGGACGCGCGCCTTCATCCACCGGCTTTTCGGCGATCATCAGTTCGTCTTCGTCCTGAATCGGCGTTTTCCCCATGCGGTTCGTCTAAGCGGGTGATTGTGAAAAGCAAGCGTCGCAGGCGCAGCTATGGGTGACATTGGCGCATCATTCTCTATATCGACCCCACACAGTTTAGACCGATCAACAGGAGTTTGAATAAATGGCTGACCAGAAACTAACCCTCTCGCTCGATTCAGGCGGTGACGTAGTCATCAAGCTGCGCCCCGATCTGGCGCCGGGTCACGTAGAACGGATCACCGAACTTGCCGCTGAAGGCTTTTACGATGGCGTGGTGTTTCACCGCGTGATCGACGGTTTCATGGCGCAGGGCGGCGACCCAACCGGAACCGGCATGAGCGGTAGCGACAAGCCCGATCTGAAAGCGGAATTCAACAGCGAACCACACAGCGAAGGCACATGTTCGATGGCCCGCACACAGGTTCCTGACAGCGCCAACAGCCAGTTCTTCATCTGTCTGGACGATGCACATTTCCTTGACGGTCAATATACCGTTTGGGGGCAGGTCGAAAGCGGCATGGAACATGTCCACGCATTGCCAAAGGGTGAACCACCCGCGCAGCCGGGCACAATCACCAAAGCGACGGTTTCCTAAACCTTGTGATGACGGGGTAGGGCGCAGCATGCTGCCATTCCGCAATTTGGCGGTAATGCTTGGCGCAATGGCGCTGGGCGGGTGCATCACGACCTATCCCGACATCACCCAATCGCGCAGCCCGTGCCGGATGGAACCGGGCGGCTGGTGTGGTTTCGTGGCAGAAGCGGCGGCCAAAAGTTATGCCTATGCCATGCTCAGTTCCAACGCCTATCAGGATGAGGATGAGTATTCGGAATTGCCGGCCGCATTTTTAGAGCGTGAAGCGCGTGACAATGACGATAGCGGTTTGGCATATTCAGTGTTTGATCGGCACACCGTTGTTGACGGTGAACGAGGCAAGTTGCTTGCACGAGTGATTGCCTTTCGCGGGACTGAATTTGGCTCGACGTCGGACATATTCTCTGGATCTTTGGGCGACAGCCAGCGCAAAGGCGCGCGGATGGTGTACGCTTCGGAGCGTGAGCATCTGGATGCTGAAAACTACCAAGACGTGCCAATCGAAGTCACCGGCCATTCGCTGGGCGGCGCGCTAGCCACGCAGATTTCTATTCAAAACAAGGGTGTAAAGGCATTCGTTTTCAACACCTCGCCCTTCTTCAGCGGCGATCCTATGCAGAACGATATGGACCGCCTTTCCATCGCTGAACGCGGCGAGTTTTTGCGAATTTTACGCCGCTACAAAGCACCGCCCGCCGCCGATGCAATCGTGATAAATTGCAACCCATCGGCCAGCGCGGGCGAAAAACACAGCATCCGCCGATTGGCCGATTGCCTGATGTGGATTGCTGCTTATCACGATGAGGCGGCCTATGCATTGCTTGGCATAGATGATGAGCCTGTCTTGAAACCAGAGATTGAATGCGGCGCGGCGGATAAGGTGCATCCTGGGCCAATGAAACTTGGCGCGCGCCGGGCGATTGAATCATGTGTCCATGCGCCGTTTAAAAAGGAAACTGTTTCCGCGCAGGATTAAAGGCCTGCGCGCACCAACCAATCATGAAACAGCCGGACAGGGCGGCTTTCAAGCGCGTTCGGCTTGCAGATAAACCAATAGCTGTAAGGGCTCTCAACCTCTTCGCCCCACAAATGGGCAAGGCGGCTGTCGGCGGCGCGTTTCATATGATCGTCATGCATGATCGCAATGCCAAGGCCTTGGGCGGCAGCCTCGAGCATCAATTGGCCGGAATCGTAATGGTCGATTGCTGCGGGTTCCATTTTTTCGACGCCAAGTGCCTGTTTCCATGCCTGAAAGCTGACGGGCAGTTCATTGTGAATCAAAAAGGTCTGCTTGGCCAATTTGTCCAGATCGGGCGCATCGCCAAGCGCCGCGGCGATTTCCTTGCTGCAAATTGCATGGACCATATTGTAGTCAAGCCGCACGGCATGAAACGCTGTATCGGGACCGCGCGAAAGAATAATCGCCGCGTCCAGCGTGTCGCCGACGCGGTCCTCAAGATGCGGACCGGTGTCGATATCGATATGCAGCAGTGGATGGCGTTTTCGCAATTCACCAAGCCGCGGGAACAGCCGCTGGGTGCCGAAAAGTGGCAGCACACCCAGATGGAGGCGAAGCAACGACAGATTTTCTGACTGATTCTCGATCGCCAGCGCCAACGCCTCCAGATGTGGGCCAACAGCGTCGTTAAAGGCTTGGCCTTCGTCGGTCAGCTGCATCGACTGGCGTGCGCGGGTGAACAATTTCTTGCCCGTAAATTCTTCAAGATTGGCAATCCGCCGCGACAAGGCAGAAGGGCTCAGCCCCAATTCCTCTGCAGCAGCGCGCGCAGAACCAAGACGAACGGTTCGCATAAACGCTTCGAGTGCGCGAAGTGGGGGAAGTCGCCGGGTTGCCATATTGCACCAATGCACGAGCTTTGAGTTGGTTGCAAAAAAATGCACAAAGTCAGGGGAATTTAGTCATCCTTATCACGCGGCGCATCAGCGGGCGGGTGAAGGCGCAGGCGCTTCACATGGGTTTCATCTGCCGAGATGATTTCGAAATGCCAGCCGCTCGGGTGTTTGACGATTGCCCCGACAGGGGGGATTTGTTCGGCGAGAACAAAGGCCAGCCCGCCCAGCGTATCGACCGATTCGCTGACTTCTGCGAGGCGCGGGTCGACGCGATCAGCGACATCATCGAGTTCCGCTCGGGCGTCGCAATCCCACATGCCTTCGCCGATCGGAGAGATGAGTTCTTCGGGCAGGTCATCGTGCTCGTCTTCAATCTCGCCGACGATTTCCTCAACCAGATCTTCGATTGTGATCAGGCCGTCTGTGCCCGAAAATTCATCGACCACGACGGCCAAATGGGTTCGCCGTGCACGCATATCGGCAAGCACATCGAGCGCGCCGCGCGATTGCGGCACATAAAGCGGTTGGCGCATCAGGATCGTCCAGTCCTTGGGCGGTTCGCTGTTTTCTTTGGCGAGGAAGGGGAAAACATCCTTGATGTGAATCATGCCAATGACTTGATCAAGCTGACCGCGATAGACAGGCATACGCGAATGTCCGTTTTCGCTGAACCCAGCGACCAGCTCTTCCCAGGTAGCATCGGCAGAAATTGCGACAATTTCCCCGCGCGGAATTGCAACATCATCGGCATCGTGCTCGCTGAAATGCAGCAGATTGCGCAGCATCTGTCGTTCCACGCCCGACAAATCGCCGTTCGAAGTGTTCGCTTCATCTTGTGAAGGGTTTTCGTCCTCATGCTCGTCGATCACATCTTCCAACTGCTCGCGCAGGGAACGATCGCCGTCATCGGCACCAAATAATTTCTTGATAGCGGGCCAGAACCCGCCGCTACTCTCCGCGTCTCCGGCGGAATTTTCAATGTCGGGCATGGCCCTTCGTGGATACTCCTGGTCTGTGACGCTATCCGTCATTTCCCCCATATGGGTCTGCTATGCCCATGGATGCAAGGGCTACGACCTCTAACGTCTCCATATGTTCAGCATCGGCGGTGGATATCTCGTGGTCAAAACCGGCCAGATGCAGCAGGCCGTGGATGATCAGATGCGACGCGTGATCGGTGATCGGTATGGCTTTCTCCTGTGCCTCGCGCGCGCAGGTTTCATAGGCAAGGGCTAGATCGCCCAGCATGACCGGAGGGCCATCGGGCGCCAAATCACGCAATTCTTCGTGTGATAACATCGGGAAAGACAGGACATTGGTCGGCTTGTCACGCCCGCGCCATTCGCGGTTGAGCGTGTGGACTTCGCTGTCGGCGGTGAACAGAATGCTGGTCGAAAGGCGCGGATTGGCGAGCTCAGCCGCGACTGTGGCTGCCACTGCCGCGCATCGCGCGGTAAGCGCCTCCCAATCGCCTTTCGGCCATTCCTCAATGTCGATTTCTAGGTCCAAATTACAAATCCGTTGATTCACAGCCTGCCGAAGCGCCGAATGTCACCTTGCGGAAAGTTTCGGGTTACGCATCGGGCCCTTCATAGGCCTCGACAATGCGGCCAACAATCGGATGGCGCACCACATCTGCCGCCGTGAACCGCGTCACCGCTATACCCTCAACACCCTCAAGCCGGTTTACAGCATCAGCCAAGCCCGAATGGCGATCGCCGCCGGGAATATCGACTTGCCGGGGATCGCCGCACACCACCATCCTGCTGTTTTGGCCGAAACGGGTGAGGAACATCTTCATCTGTTCCTTGGTGGTGTTCTGCGCCTCGTCCAAAATCACAAAGGCATCGGCCAATGTCCGCCCGCGCATGAAAGCGATGGGCGCAATCTCGATCTCTCCGCTGGCGATCCGGCGTTCGACCTGTTCTGGCGGCATACAATCGTTGAGCGCATCGTAAAGCGGGCGCAGATAGGGGTCGACCTTGTCCTTCATATCGCCGGGAAGGAAGCCGAGATGTTCGCCCGCCTCCACCGCCGGCCGCGACAGGATCAGGCGCTGGACACTACCCGTGATCAACTGACTGACCGCCTGAGCAACCGCAACATAGGTCTTACCCGTACCCGCCGGACCAAGCGCGAAAATCACATCCTCACGCGCCAATTGCTGCATATATCCGACCTGCGTTGTCGAGCGCGGTACGATGGTTTTGCGCCGCGTACGGATCATGATTGGCGGCGCATCAGCCTTGCCCGATACAATGCCGTCTAGCGTCGGTTCATTCGACATGGAGATGACCGATTCGATGGCGCCAGCGTCCAAATCCTGCCCTTGGGCGAGCTTGTCATACATTGCCTGAAGGATATCGCGGGCACGGGCGACTGAATCCTCTGGCCCCTCAATATGCAATTTGTCCCCGCGTGCGGAAATGAACACGCCGAGGCGATTTTCGACCTGAACCAAATTGGCGTCAAATTGGCCGTAAAGCGGGACCAGCAGCGACTGGTCATCGAATTCCATATCGATCTGCGCGCGGCGAATCTCGCGTTGCGGGACAGGTGGTGGCGACAGCGCCTCTTCGGCGGTCGATGTTTTACGAGCCATGCGTTCTCAGTTCGGGCCTTTCTTTTCCGAGTCGGAAGATAGGCCGATGCGCGGAGGAGGCAAGCCGCAGCATGGTGGTAGGCGGTGGAAAATCGCCAATTGGTGTAACGGGGGACGCCCAGGGCGCTGCACCGAAATAGAGCTGGCCGGGGGGAATATGGGGAAGGCGGCAATCGCAGCCCAAAAATGGTTTATCGGAGTTGCGTTAGACCAAGCGTCCGCCCAGCGATTGCTGGCCAGCCTGTATCAATTCAGCTTTCACCAAATCGCCGATTGCGATGTCGCCCGTGAAGTGGACCGATTGGAGCCATGGCGATTTGCCAAGCCATTGGCCCTCCAACTTTCCTTTGCGCTCAACCAGCACTTCGCAAATCTTGCCGATGCTGGCGTCGTTGAAGGCCTGCTGATCGCGGCGTAGTGATGCTTGCAGGCGTTGCAACCGTTCATCCATCACTTCGAGCGGGATTTGATCGTCCATCGTCGCGGCGGGAGTGCCGGGGCGGGGCGAGTATTTGAAGCTGTAAGCCTGCGAATAACGAACTTCGTCAACGACTTTGAGCGTGTCTTCAAACTCCGCATCGGTCTCACCGGGGAACCCGACGATGAAATCACCCGAAAGCGCCAGATCGGGTCGCGCCGCGCGGAAGCGTTCGAGCAATTTGAGATAGCTTTCCGCCGTATGACTGCGGTTCATGGCCTTGAGGATGCGGTCATTGCCGCTTTGCACCGGAAGGTGGAGATAGGGCATCAGCTTGGCGATCTCGCCATGCGTTTCAATCAGCTCGTCATCCATATCGGCGGGATGGCTGGTGGTGTAACGAATGCGC
>Ga0209344_10000971_pt1 | contig 42212 bp, 34 predicted proteins | sample Cruoilmetagenom6_FD_187293 | JGI IMG/M metagenome (GOLD analysis project Ga0209344, IMG submission 187293) | Oil polluted marine microbial communities from Coal Oil Point, Santa Barbara, California, USA - Santa Barbara Oil Seep Sample 6 (SPAdes)... | ecosystem: Environmental > Aquatic > Marine... | reverse complement strand
GGTCGGTGTTGATCTCAATCTTTTAAAACGGTGAGCCCGCCATGAAAAAACCAGGCAACCAAATCATCATCCGCGAGTCACGACCCGACGACGTGACCGACATCCAACGAATTTACGCCCACCATGTACAAACCGGAACGGCGAGCTTTGAAGAAGTTGCGCCCGATGCCGATACCATTGCCCAACGTCGACAAGATGTCCTCGACGCTGGCGCGCCCTATATTGTGGCGCAATTGAACGGCGTGGTTCACGGATACGCCTACGCGACCGGATTTCGGCCCCGTTCGGCTTACCGTTATACGGCGGAAGATTCGATCTACGTCGATCCCGAAGCCACCGGCATGGGCATAGGCTCACGGCTGCTGGGGGCTTTGATTGAACGCTGCACGGATTTGGGATATCGCCAAATGGTTGCCGTGATCGGCGGCGCGCAAAACGTGGCGTCTATCAACCTACACAAACGTCACGGCTTCGATCAGGTCGGGCAATTGAAATCCACGGGCTTCAAATTCGGCGCATGGGTGGACACGGTGATTATGCAGCGCACGCTGGGTCTCGGTGACGACACCCTGCCTGACTGAGCAATCTGGCACGCCCTTTGCTTCATTTAGGGCATGATGATGACAGCCACCCCCCTCTTTCGCTTCGCCTACACCCGCCCCATCGTGGCCGGGCTGGTCGCTGGGACGGTCTTGCTTTTGGCCGACCGCGCCCTATCCGCACCGCTGGCCGAAAGCGCACAAGCCTTTGCAAAAGAAGCCAATACCTGCATTTCCGCAATTGCGGACCAAGAGCGTGCCAAGGAGATCCCCGGCGGACTTTTGCAGGCCATTTCACTGGCCGAATCGGGCCGTTGGCTTGAGGACGCTGATGCAAACAAGGGGGAAATTATTGCCTGGCCGTGGACCGTTACGACCGGTGGCAAAGGGCATTTTCTGCCCAGTCGGGTCGACGCCATCGCGTTCGTGCAATCGTTACAAGCCAGCGGCGTGGAAAATATCGATGTCGGCTGCATGCAAATCAATCTGAAATATCATCCCGAAGCTTTTTCCAGCATTGAACAGGCTTTCAACGCCCATGCCAATGCCGCTTACGCCGCTGATTTTCTTAAAGTCCGCCATGCGGTTTCCAACTCCTGGCTTCAAGCTGCAGGCGATTATCATTCCACCACGCCAAAACTCAATCAGACTTATCGTCAAAAAGTTTCGAAACTGTGGAAGCAAACCTCGCAGGCGGGCTATATGGTCGCCAGTTCACCATTACCGGCCCAAAAATCGGTCATCGTTCAACCCGATCCCGGCGCGACGCAGCGTTTGAACAAAGCTTTTAAAGTCCGCCAATCCGGTGTTGGCATCGTCCGTCCCGGCCAAGAAATTGCCAATCGCGTCAATGCACTAAAACCCGGTGCCCATTTGGCGCGCCCGGCCGCATCGAGCCGCGCAGACACCTTCGCCAAGCGCCGCCAAGCGCAATTGGCGGCATGGCGTCTATCCAACGTCAATTGATTGTCCCTGCATCCCTGCCTGCGCACGTGTGACAATTTCACAGTTGCCCTGGCGGGGCGCTCGTCCTAAAAGAAGCTCCCATTGTTAAAAGCGCGAACAACACTATATCCGTGTCTCATATACGGGTGAGCATACAGCGCCCTCGACACCCATCTGTGAGGCCTAAAAGGGCCGAGCATCACACGATTAACGGCAAGGCTATGACTGCATCACCTTCCAAACGCACCAACAGCGAAGTCCTGACTGCGACGCTCGACTTTCACGATAAAAAAGCCGTCGATGTCGGCTGCGGAGAAGGCCACTTGGTGCGTTTGATGACCCGCCACGGGGCCAAAGCCTTTGGCGTCGAATGCAACCCAAAGCAGTTGGAGGTTGCCCACGCCGCGAAGCCGGTGGCTGGCGAGGTCTATTACGACGGGCGCGCCGAAGAACTGCCGTTTGCATCCGACAGCATCGACGTGGTGGTGTTCTTCAACTCCTTGCATCATGTCGATGTGGATAACATGACCTTGGCACTCCGCGAAGCGGCTCGGGTGTTGAAATCCGGTGGGATGCTGTATGTCAGCGAACCCGTTGCCGAAGGCCCCAATTTTGAATTGATGCAGCCTGTGCATGACGAGACCGAGGTGCGCGCAAAAGCGTATGAGGCTCTGCAAGGCGCTGAAGAGCTTGGCCTCAGCCCACAAAGCGAATTCACCTACATTCATCCCGCCGTGCATGCGGACTTTGCCCAGTTCAAAGAACGCCTGCTGCGCACCAATCCGCACCGCGAAGAGGAATTCCTCAAACATGAAGCGGCGCTCAAAGCAGCGTTCAAGCGCATTGGCGAAGCGGTCAGCGACGGTTATGCATTCGACCAACCGATGCGCGTCAACCTCTTCACCAAAGGTTGAGCGGCTATTTTCATATAGCATAACGCCGTTCATGGTCGTTTAAGAGATAAGGCGCTATACTGCGTGCTTGTCGAAACGATTCGTGAACTGAGAGCAATCATGGCAAGTGGCATAAACGAAGAAGACGAGAACAAAGCGCTCTTGGATGTGCCGCTCGAAGTCACCGCCGTTCTGGGCACCGCCAACATGAAGGTCAGCCAGCTGCTCAAGATGGGCCGTGGCGCCGTGGTGCAGTTGGAACGCAGCGTCGGCGAAGACATCGAGATCAAAGCCAACGGCAATCTCATCGCGCGCGGCGAAGTGGTCGTGGTCGAAGACCACCTAGCCATCACCATGACCAAAATCTACAAAACCAACGTCAGCCGCTGAACCTAAGCCCGCACCGTGCGCAACTCCGCCCACGCCGTGGTGTAGCGTGGTGATTGGTGTTCGCGCCTCAGATGCCATCCGGTCCCGAACCCGGTGGCGCCCAAACGCACGAGATCGCGTTTTCCCTTTTGCCCGCCATTGAGACGATCCAACGCACTTTGCAGCCGCTCGGCTTTATCCCGACAGACTACGGGGGGCGCGAACAAGGTCGGCTGCGCGGCGCCCGCCGGGGCAAGGTCGAGCATCATCACCCCAGCCTTTTTATAGCCAAAGCCCGGCTTAAAAGCGCGACGCAACGCGCGCACCGCCGCTTGCGTCAAATCGGCGGTGAGGTTTGACGGGCTCGCCAACGCCACCGTGGCGCTGGCTTGGTACTGGGACTGACGGGTGTTGAAGCGGTCGGTAAGCGCAAACGCAGTCACTTGCCCCGCCACCAATCCCCCTTGGCGCAGACGTTCGCCCGCCCGCGCGGCAAAGGTGGCGACAGCGTCTTTGACGTCGTCGAAGTCCGTCACCGTTTTGGAAAAAGACCGCGACGCGACACACGACTTGCGATCGGGGGGCTGACTTTCCAGCGCAAAGCACGGTTTGCCCAGCAGCTCCACCTGGGTGCGCGCACCGGTAACGCCCATATTTTTGCGCACCCAGTGTTCTGACTGGCGCGTAAACTCCAATGCACTATGCACACCTAAGGCTTTCAGGCGTTTCGACCACTGCCGTCCGATGCCCCACACATCGCCTGCCGGTGTCGCCGCCAGCGCGGCTTCGCAAGCTGTGGGATCCGCCAAAATCGTGACGCCACCCAACGCCGGATCTTTTTTCGCCCGAACGGCGGCCAGCTTGGCCAAGGTCTTGGTCGGTGCGATGCCGACGGACACCGGAATTCCGGTCCAGCGTTTGACCGTGGCGCGAAGATCGCGGGCGTGGGCGTCGAGGTCCCAGCCCTCAAACCCGTCGAGCCCTAAGAACGCTTCATCAATAGAATAGATTTCCACATCGGGACTGAACTGGCTGAGCACCGCCATCACCCGCGCCGACATGTCGCCGTAGAGTTCATAATTCGATGAAAACACCTGAACGTCGTAACGCTTCAGCAAGTCGCGGACCTTGAAATAGGGCACGCCCATGGGGATGCCGATGGCTTTGACCTCGGCGGAGCGCGCCACGATGCAGCCGTCGTTGTTGGACAGCACCGCCACTGGGCGGCCTTCCAGGTCGGGACGAAACACCCGTTCGCACGAGGCGTAAAAATTATTGCAGTCAATCAGGGCATATAAACGCGTCATTTCGACAAATCCCGAACCGAATTGGTCACCACCCCCCAAATGGCCGAGGTTTGTCCGCCCTCTTCATCGTTGGGCATGGGGATCGGTGGAAAGTCGGGATGTTCCGCTACCAACCGCCACGCCCCACCGCGCCCCTTGAGGCGCTTGACCGTCAATTCGCCATCAAGCACCGCGATCACCACGTGACCGTCCACGGGCTCGACACTGCGATCCACCACCAACAAATCGCCGGGAAAAATGCCCGCCCCGGTCATCGATTCGCCTTCGACCCGAACGATAAACGTCGCTGCCGGATGGCGGATCAAATGACGGTTGAGGTCCAGGCTGCCTTCGATGTAGTCCTCGGCCGGCGATGGGAAACCTGCGCGCACGGAACTCGCCAACACCGGCAGCGCGCGTTTGGTTTTCGCCCCGGCCCGCCACGCCCGACCTTGGCCTAACGAAAGCCACACGGGTGGCGCTCTGTACGCTGGGGGCGTGGGTTTGACTGGGGGGTTGAATAGAGGCTTGGCCAACGGCTGAGACATGGTTTCGGTTCCTCTTGATGGGCAATATCGCCAAAAGAACGAAACAAGAACATATCATAGGGGCAGGGAACCTTCAACGCCCTTGCAAACACCTCCACCGCGTTCATACTTGAAAGAGAACGCCAACACGCGCGACAACCGGGAGAGGCGAGATGCTGATCGGCATTCCAACAGAAATCAAAATGGGCGAGTTCCGCGTCGGCATGACGCCCGCCAGCGTGCGCGAAGCGCTTGCGCATGGCCATCGCGTGATCATCCAAAGCAATGCCGGAATCGGCATCGGGGCCACCGACCAAGACTACGAAACGCTCGGCGCGACCATCGCGCCCGACGCCGCCACGGTGTGGGCCAAAGCCGATCTGGTGATCAAGGTCAAGGAACCCCAAGCGAATGAGCGCGCCCAATTGCGCCCAGGACAAATCCTGTTCACCTATCTGCATCTGGCCCCCGATGCCGCGCAAACCAACGACCTGGTCGCCAGCGGCGCGACCTGCATCGCCTATGAAACCGTGACGTCGGATCACGGCGACTTACCGTTGCTCCACCCCATGAGCGAGGTCGCCGGGCGCATGTCGATCCAAGTCGCGGCGCGCGCCTTGGAACGCGAAGCGGGCGGACGCGGCATGTTGCTGGGCGGGGTTCCGGGTGTCGCCCCGGCCAAGGTCACCGTCATCGGCGGCGGCACGGTGGGGGCCAACGCGGCGCTGATGGCCATCGGCAGCGGTGCGGAAGTGGTGGTGCTCGACAAAAGCAATCAGACCCTGCGCGCCCTCAACGCGCGCTTCGGCGCACGCATCAAGACCGTCTATTCCAACAGTGAAACCTTGGAACAATATGTGACTGAGTCCGACGTGGTGGTCGGCGGGGTGTTGATCCCCGGCGCCGCCGCGCCGAAGCTGGTCAGCGAAGCGATGATCAAAGCCATGCGCCCCGGCGCGGTGGTGGTCGATGTCGCCATCGATCAAGGCGGCTGCTTCGCCACGTCCCATGGCACCACCCACGCCGATCCCACTTATATTCTGCACGACGTGGTGCATTACGCGGTCACCAACATGCCCGGCGCGGTGCCGCATACATCGACCTACGCACTCAACAACGCGACCCTGCCGTTCATTCTGGCTATCGCCGACAAGGGCGTGAGCCAAGCGCTGAAAGACGACGCGCATCTGTTGAACGGCTTGAATGTGATGGCCGGAAAAATCACCTGCCGGGCGGTGGCCGAGGCCCAGGAATTGCCATACACCGATCCATCTGAAATGCTCGAATCAGAAATAACTGCAAAATGATCCAATGGATATTCCTTCGAAGCTGAATATTTCTGACTATGAATTTCGCCTTGTTATAGGTAGGACGAAAATTGACTATGATCTGGACAAGGAAGAACAAAATCGCAAAAAGCACAGCTACTCACTTGAAAGTGCTGTGCATCTACTAGAACGCATCATCCTACCACTTAACACGCCCCCACCTCATATTACCTCCGACCCTTTCATCGAAAATGATGAAATCCGCCACATGCATATGTCTGTAGACGATGATGGCAAAGTAGTCTTCATGGTCACAACAATGCGGCAAGACGAAATCGTCAGAGTTATCTCATTTCGTAGAGCGCATAAAAATGAAAGAACACAATTTTACAAACTGACCGGATATCAAGAAATGCAGGATCAAGGTTTGCAAAAATAGGAATACGAATTCCTATACGATCACCGAGACCGGAAAAACCGCCGACGCAAATCTATACCCAGACGGAAAAAGGCATCGAACTGATACCAATCATGCTCGAAGGTGTACGTTGGAGCGCGAAACACAATCCTCACACCAAGGAACCGAAACCTTTTTTTGACCAGAATTAAAACCGACCTCTATTCCCTATATTGCGGAAACTCGCACCAAATTCATCAATGGCTAATCCCACCTCACAACAGCCAGATCACACGGCGCGGAACAGCACGCCCCACATCAGCAAGCCAACCGCCGTCAAGACAATCGAGTTGGCCACGATGCCGCCGAAGGCTGCGGTGGAAAATTGGCGAAAGCCGATCAACAGGGCCATCGCGCCACCACCGACGGCGAGCAAGATGCCCAGCAGCATCACGGCGGCGTTGAGGTAGATGAAGAACTCCGCCTCAACCGGGTTATAGGGAATAAACGAGCCGCCCCAAAACAGGGCGTTGGCCGCAGCGCCGATGACAACGGGCAGCACAAAGGGCATTTTTCCCTTAATCATCAGGCGGGTAGGTCTAGCGATCATATGCATATCCGTATCTCCCGCTACAGTTAATGTTCATTCACTGCACGGTGACATGGTTTCAGATCGGGGGCTGTGACGGCGCGCATACCTCTGGATTTTGCCTCCCCATTTATCCAGAGCAAGCATGCCTTGAAACGACATCCTCTTGTAACCAGATGAAATTCATCGCATCATTTATGTGACTTAACTCGTCTTGGACGATGTTAGGTCGCCAGGTGGCGCTCAAAGTGGAACTTTTGGCGGGAGGACAATATGTTTTTAAAGCGATTCTTTTTATCCGTTACGGCTGCCTTGATAGCACTGAGCGCACAAGCGCACGCAGCGTCGCCGACAGATGATCGTCCCTTGACCCTGGGTTTCATGCCTTATCTCAACGCCGAATTGCTGATCGAAAAGTACCCCCCGTTGGCCAACTATTTGGCTGAAAAACTTGATCGCAAAGTCCAGGTCGCGGTGGCGAAGAATTACACGGACCACATCCGACTCGCAGGGCAGGACCAAATCGACATCTCCTTTCTCGGCGGCAGTACCTATGTAACCATTGGCAACGAGTACGGTTTGAAGCCCCTTTTGGCGCATAATAAATTCGAGGGCTCGCCCACGTTCCGCTCGGTCATTTTCGTCGCCAAGGACAGCCCCTACAAAAGCCTTAGGGACCTCGTCGGAAAAAGCACAGCCTTCGGCAACGCCAACTCCACCCTGAGCACCCAAGTGCCGCTTTACATGCTGATGCAAGCTGGGGTGAGCTTGGAAAAACTGAGCGCGTACAAGCACCTGCGCAATCATAGCAATGTTGTACTCGGCATCGAATTCGGTGATTTCGATGCGGGTGGCGTGGCCGAAGATGTTTTCCGCGAAAATACGGACAAAAACATTCGCCACCTGGCCTTCTCTCCTGACCTCTCCACACATGTCTTTGCCACGCGGTCAACGATGGACCCGGATCTCCAGCAAAAGTCGCCTCCGTTCTTATCGGCTTCAAACACGACCCACAAGGCTCAGCGGTTCTCAATAGCATCGGCGACACGCTCACCGGGTTTGTGCCGGTATCCGACCGGGACTACGATTTGCACCGGGAAATACTTGGTCAAGTTCTCCCGATCCTTAACCCATAGGGTCTTGTGATGAAAACGCAATTGCGCAGCAAGAACCGATGGCTCTTTGCCGTAATCGTTACGGCGCTGGTCGCGTGCGTTTCGATTGCAAGTTTTTATATTTATAACCAGCAAAAACAGCAGCTCGTCCAAGGTCTTATGCGCAAGACGGAAACCGAAGTCGATCTGATCGGCACCAGCCTGACCGATGCCATGCTGCGCCACGATTATTCCGAAGGGCGTCATCTACTGGCCAGCTGGCCCACCAACCATCCCGAAGTCACCCTTCTAAAAGTGGTGTTCAACAACGGCATGGTTTTCTTTTCTCATGGAGACGAAACCCAGACAGCCAACCTCGTCAAAATCGAGCGGACTTTCCAATACGCCACGCGCTCCCTGACCTTAACGCTGGCGCACAGTTTAGCTGAAACCAAAGTAGCACTGGCAAATTTGGGCCAGAATCTCGTGATTCTATCGCTCCTGATCACCGCCCTGATGGGCTTGACGCTGTGGTTCATTTTGTTCCGCTGGATGATTTCACCAATGGAACAGGAGATCGCCTCGCAAACGCAGGAATTAAGGGCGGCGAAAATCAATCTGGAAGATCAGGTCAAGGAACGCACAGCCTCATTAATGAGCGAAGTTGAAACTCGCAAAGAAGCCGAAAGCTCTCTGCGCAAACTGGTGCGCGCCGTCGAGCAAAGCCCTGTCCTGATCTTCATCACCAACGTTGACGGCGTGATTGAATACGTCAATCCGAAGTTCGAACACATAACGGGCTACAGCTCCGACGAAGCCGTCGGGCAGACACCGAACATCCTCAAATCCCCCGACACGCCGGAAAGTATCCATGAGGATCTATGGCGCAGCATCCAAGCCGGGCGGGAATGGTACGGCGAACTGAAAGATTTGCGCAAGGATGGGTCTGAGTTCTGGGCCTATGCCTCAATTTCCCCAATCCGCGACAATAAAGACGCCATCACCCACTTCGTCGCCATGCACGAAGACATCACGGAACGTAAAATGGTTGAGGAAGCCATGCGCGACGCACGGCGCGCGGCGGAGTTGGCCAATAAAGCCAAGACCGACCTGATGGCCAATATGAGCCACGAACTGCGCACGCCGCTCAACGCCATCATTGGGTTTTCTGAAACCATGGAACAGGGCGTATTCGGTCCCTTGGGGAATGAACAGTACGAGGAATACGCGACCTTCATTCATACGTCGGGCACCCACCTTCTGCATCTAATCAATGATATCTTGGATGTGTCCGCCGTTGAGGCCGGAAAGCTGGCGTTGAGGGAAGAGGAGGTGAGTGTGGCCGATATCTGCGAGGCCGCACTTCACATCATCCACCCCAAAGCCCGCGATGCGAACATTACCCTCACCGGTATCGAAGGCGCCGCCTTGCCGCTGCTTTTTGCCGACCCGCTGCGGCTCAAGCAGATTTTCATCAACCTGCTGTCCAACGCCATCAAGTTCACCCCGAAACACGGCACGGTGTCCTGCAACGCTTCGCTTGATAATGAGAAAAACATGGTCATCACCATCGCCGACACGGGCATCGGCATGAACGCGCAAAACCTTGGCAAAGCCATGGAAAAATTTGGCCAGGTTGACAGCTCGCTATCACGTAAACACGAAGGCACCGGCCTGGGACTGCCCCTGACCAAGGGGTTGGTGGAGCTTCATGACGGCGTGATAGAAATCGCGAGCGAGCCCGACAAAGGCACCATCGTCACTCTCCGCTTTCCGTCCAATCGCGTGACCTTTCTCGACGCCCCCATCGACGCCACCGCCCAAGCGAACGTTTAAACAACGCAGCGCCTAAAATAGCCCTTCGATCTCGCCATCCGCATTAATGCGGATGTCTTCCGCAGACGGATGGCGCGGCAAACCCGGCATGGTCATTATGTCACCACAAATCACCACCACAAACTCCGCACCCGCCGATAGCCGCACGTCGCGCACCGGCATCACGTGGTTGCTGGGCGCGCCCAGAAGGTCTGGATCGGTGGAAAAGCTGTATTGGGTTTTGGCGATGCACACCGGCAGGTGACCGAAGCCATCCTCTTGGTACATCTTGAATTTAGCCCGGATTTTTTTGTCCGCGATCACCCCTTGCGCGCCATACATCATGCGCGCCACGGTGCGAGTCTTATCCCACAGCGGCATGTTATCGGGATAAAGGGTGTGAAATTCAGACGTATCCGATTCCGCCAGCTTGACCACCGCATGGGCGAGGTCTTGCGTCCCCGCACCGCCGTCAGCGTGATGGGTGCAGGCAATGGCTTCGACCTCAAGTTCCGCACAGCGCTGGCGCAACAGATCGACTTCTTGGTCCGTATCCGCAGAAAAGCGATTGAGCGCCACCACCATCGGCACGCCAAAATGACGCAGGTTTTCGACATGACGCGAAAGGTTCTCAAAGCCTTTGATCAACGCGTCTTCGTTGGGCTCAGCGTACTCGCCTTTCTTCGCACCGCCTTGCATTTTCAAGGCCCGCAACGTCGCCACCAACACCACTGCGTCGGGTTTGAGATCACCTTTGCGGCACTTGATGTCAAAGAACTTTTCCGCACCCAAATCGGCGCCGAACCCGGCCTCGGTGATCACATAGTCGGCACACTTCAACGCCGTCTTGGTGGCCATCAAGGTGTTGCAGCCGTGTGCGATGTTGGCGAACGGCCCGCCGTGCACGAACGCGGGCGTGCCTTCCAAGGTCTGTACCAAATTTGGTTTCAGCGCGTCTTTGAGCAACGCGGTCATTGCGCCTTGAGCCTTGATTTCAGATGCGCGCACAAAGCGGCGCTGTTCCATATCCTGACCGATGATGATGTTGCCGAGGCGGCGTTGCAGGTCGGCCAAGTCCGTTGCCAAGCACAAGATCGCCATGATCTCACTGGCTGCGGTGATGTCGAAACCGCCTTGTCGGGGCGCGCCGTTGGTCACCCCGCCCAAGCTGGTCACCATGTCGCGCAACGAGCGATCGTTCATGTCCACCGCGCGCCGCCAACTGATGCGGCGATTGTCCAAGCCCTGTTCCATGCGCCAATAGACGGTGTTGTCGATCATCGCCGCGAGCAGATTGTTCGCCGCCGCGATGGCGTGAAAATCGCCGGTGAAATGCAGGTTGATGTCTTCCATCGGGATGACTTGGGCATGGCCGCCACCCGCCGCCCCGCCCTTCATGCCAAAGCACGGCCCCAAACTGGGTTCACGCAGACAGATGGCGGTTTTTTTGCCGATCCGTGACAACCCATCGCCAAGCCCCACGGTGGTGGTGGTCTTGCCCTCGCCCACCGGGGTCGGCGAAATGGCCGTGACCAAAACAAGCCGCCCGTCATCTTGATTTTGCGCGCCATCAATCCAATCGAGTGCGACCTTGGCTTTATCTTCGCCATAACGCACCAGCGCGGTGTCGGGAATGCCAAGCTTATCTGCGATGTCGCCAATGGGTTTGGGCGTGACCGCCCGCGCGATGTCCAGATCGGTCATAATGATGCATTCCCCCCATGTTGTGATTGTTCACGTGATTTAACCGTGCATTTCGACACAACGCAATCCACCGGTGCGGATTTGCCATGAACATCGGTGAGGAATGGCACACACCAAGAATTCCATCACCACCTCCAACGCTCCCTGCACGAGAAAGGCCGTTCCACCGGACGGTGAAACGGCCTTTATCATCGACTGTTCGAATATATTTTACTTGGAACAGACGCGAGCAGATTCCCGCATCAACTCCAAAAAGCGCTGCCGCACGACGGCATCGTCGATCTGATAGAATGTGCGCACCAGCTCCAACGTTTCCCGGCGGTCCAAGATTTCCGCATCCGGCGCACTGGCCGGAATGGGCTTACCTTTTTTTGCGCCTTTTTCGGCGTAAGACTTCAATTCAGTCGTCATTTCGTCGAAGAAATACGAAATGGGAACGCCCAAAATACGGCTGAATTCAAACAGACGGCCAGATCCGATGCGGTTCGCGCCACGTTCATATTTTTGAATTTGTTGGAACGTCAAAGAGACTTTCTCGCCAAGATCCTTCTGGCTCATACCCAACAGGCCACGTCGTGCACGAATGCGTGCGCCAACGTGGGCATCAATGGGTGTTGGACCATCTTTGGTCTTGCGCGGAGCAAGTTTTGCTTTTGCAGTTACACTCATATTGAACACCTTTTTTTCTACCCTTCCCAAATGCAATCATAAGTCGGAATGGCGTGAAAATCCTCATTTTTTTTCCATGCAACCAAAGACCCAATAATCACAACTCTTTATAGATGGAATTTACAGAGCAAACGACAATGATTAATCGCATAAATGCATAAAATGATTGCCTCTGTATGCGAATCTCCCTTCTTCATGCGCACAGCCGGTGCTCAAACAGCCTCATCCGGCGCCACCTTTGAAGGTGGATAACCGCTGCATTTTCACCCTAAATACGAGTTATAAGAGATTATCTAAACCAGCAAAAATAGTATTTCTTCAAGAAGATGCCGTTCTCTCTTGGCCCGCAAAACATTACCGTCCATGATGATGAAGGACTGAGGTTAAACGAAACACGCTTGTGTGAACTTATGATCGAACAAACCAAACCAGTCGGAGAGCGGATATCGGGGGCGCTTGAAAAACGCCCCGCACGTTTGAAGCGTGAGCACGTACTGAAAAAGAAGATCAGCACGATCATCAAAGAGCACCCAAACAAGAGCCTCAGCGTCATCCGGCGCTGGCTGCGTGACGACCCAAATTGAATGAAGATCATGAACAAACGCTACGCCTTTTTGACCATGCTGATTGCCCTCACCGCCATCCTCGCATCGCCCCCTGTAGCCAGGGCAGCCGGGGCAAGTTCAACGCTAAGCTCCACACCCGTTCAACAAAGCGCCACCACCCGTGGCAATCTTGCGGGGCCTGGGCCGTCAAGGGTTCACGTCCTACGCACGGCGGAACAATGGCGTAATTTCCAAAGAAAGCATCGCCTCAATTGGCCGGTAAACATAGATTTCAAGCGCGACATGGTGATCGCAGTTCTGCTCGGCACGCGCAACAGCGGCGGTTATACCGCAAAAATTTCCGATGTGCGCGCCACCGATTGGCTGGTCGAAGTCACCTACAGCGAAATCCCCCCACAAGCGAACCAAGCTGTCACCTCGTCGTTGACCAACCCGTATGTCCTCAGCGTCATCTCGCAATCACAAAACCCGGTGGCGTTCAGCCACGGCCACTTCGGCGCGCAAACCATCCCTTATGATGAATACACACGCCAGGTCCGCCAAATCAGCGAAATGTCGTATCAGTTGGAAGACGAACGGCGTAAAAACGCTATGGCGCAAGGGCGCATCCGCGATTTAACGGATTTACTGACGCGCACATCGCCCCAACCCGCAAACTGAGACACACCTTATGCCTGCCTCTTTAGCCATAGAAGCTATATTCCCACAACTCGAAACTCTGTTTGGCGAACGCTTGAGCGTCAACGCGGGGGTGCGCGAAACCCACGGCCGGGGCGAAGGCTCCACGGCGAGCGAACCGCCCGACGCGGTGGTGTTCCCCACCTCCACCGATGAGGTCAGCCAGTTGGCTAAGCTGTGCCATGGCGCGAGCGTGCCACTGATCCCGTTCGGCGCGGGCACGTCGTTGGAAGGCCACGTCGCCGCGCCGTTGGGCGGTATCTCGATCGATTTCTCACGCATGAACGCGATTGAAGCGGTTCACGCCGAAGACCTTGACGCCGTTGTGCAGCCGGGCGTGACGCGCAAGCATCTCAATACACATCTGCGCGACACCGGTTTGTTTTTTCCGGTTGACCCCGGCGCAGACGCCACCATCGGCGGGATGTGCGCGACCCGCGCCAGCGGCACCTCGACGGTGCGTTATGGCTCCATGAAAGACAACGTCTTGGCGATGGAGGTCGTGCTGGCCGATGGGCGCGTGGTCAAAACCGGCAACCGCGCACGCAAATCAGCAGCGGGCTATGATTTGACCCGCTTGATGATCGGGTCGGAAGGTACGCTCGGCATCATCACCTCGGTCACTGTGAAACTGCACGGCATCCCCGAAACTGTCACCGCCGCCGTGTGTCCGTTCCCCACCATCGAAAATGCCGTCGATTGTGTCATCGCCGCCGTGCAAATGGGCGTGCCGATGGCGCGCATGGAACTGATGGACGCCGTCGCGATGAGCGCCGTGAATGCTTACTCCAAACTCGATTACGCCGAAGCGCCAACCTTGTTTTTGGAATTCGAAGGCGCGCCTGCGTCGGTGACTGAGCAGGTCGAAACGCTCAAAACCCTCGCAAAAGATCTCGGCGGCAGCGACTTTCAATGGGCCGACAAGCCCGAAGACCGCAACCGACTGTGGGCCGCGCGCCACAACATGTACTATGCGGGACTGGCGCTACGCCCCGGCGCGCAAGCGCTGACCACAGACGTGTGTGTGCCCATTTCCAACTTGGCCGATTGTATTGGCCGCACCCACAAGGCCTTGGATGAAAGCCCGTTAACCGGCCTCATCTTAGGGCACGTGGGCGACGGCAACTTTCACACCCTGCTGTTGTTTGATCCCGACAATCCGAACGAACACGCGGAGGCCGAACGCCTTAACACCGCCATCGTCAATCAAGCTTTAGCGTTGGACGGCACCTGCACCGGCGAGCATGGCGTCGGTCAAGGTAAGACCAAATATTTGCGCCAGGAATTGGGTGTGGAAGCGGTTGATGTTATGATTCAATTGAAATCGGCGCTCGACCCGACCAACATTCTCAATCCGGGCAAGGTCATCCCGCGAAATTAAGGGAGCACTTAAAATGGGCACACCGCAACGCGGCATTTTCATCGAGGTAAACCGTTACCTGCACGCGCTGGAATACACGTTGCACCCAGGTGTGACGTGGGACGAAATCGCGGTCGCGGTCAGAGTCGTTCATGCGGCGGAGGATATGGCGGAAGGCGTTATCGCCTTCGGTCCTCAACTGTGGGCGAGCACGGCCCCGGATCGCATGCCACCGGGGTTCAAAAACTTCCGTTCCATCCAAGGCCCTAAAGCGCACGCACCGGCCACACAACGCGACATTTTGGTGTGGCTGCATGCACCGTCACGTGATCGGGTGATGGATGCGGTGATGGTCATCGACGCGGTGTTGTCCAAGATCGCCACCCGCGAACTGGACCTGCCCGGTTTCGTCTATCACGACAGCCGCGACCTCACCGGCTTTGTCGACGGCAGCGCCAACCCCAAGGACGACACCGCCAAACGGGAAGCCGCGTTGGTTGCCGAAGGTCAGCCGGGTGCTGGCGGGGCCTTCATGCTCTCGCAAAAATGGGTGCACAATTTACCCCATTTCAACGAACTGGACGTTCCCCACCAAGAACGCGTCATCGGTCGCACCAAAATCGACAGCATCGAGCTGGAAGGCGACGAGCAACCCGCAGATTCCCACGTCAGCCGCACCGATCTGAAAATCGATGGCGTGGCGCAAAAAATGTATCGACGCAGCTTTCCCCACGGCTCAGCAAGCGAACAGGGCCTATACTTTCTCGCCTTCACCTGCGAACAGGCGCGTTTCGATCACGTGCTCGCCAGCATGTACGCCATGGATAAAGACGCCATCACGGACCACCTGCTGGACTTTTCCACCCCGGTGACCGGCAGCTACTGGTTTGCGCCCTGCAAAGAAGTTTTGCGCGCCATTGTTTCATAATCGCCACGGACCGTAACCTTTTCAGGACCTGAACGAATTGGTTACGGAGGGGTTCCCCTCATATCGAAATGCTTTGAAATGAGGATGCACCATGCTGCGTTATTTGATGATTGCCGCCCTTGTGATGACGGTTGGTAGTGTTGCTCAATCCTCATCGGCAAGCGAAAGCCTTGTGGTCAAAACAAGCGCCCACAACGCCCAAACCACGATGGACCGCTTTCAGAGCATTGTTGAGGGTAAGGGTTTGAAAGTCTTTGCCCGCATCGACCATGGCGGCGGTGCAAAAGCCGTCGGTCAAAAACTGCCCCCGACCGAAGTGTTGATTTTCGGATCGCCGAAGATCGGCACGCCGCTGATCCAAAACACCCGTAGCTTCGGTTTGGATTTACCACTGAAAGTTTTGGTGTGGCAAGACGCCGATGGCATGGGCCGTTTGGCCTACACGCTCCCCGCTGACTTGGCCGCGCGCCATGGAGCGACCGGCGTGGACAAGGTCATCGCGAACATGACCAAAGCCTTAGACGCCATGACGTCAGCAGCAGCCAAGCCTTAAAATCACGGCATCCAGGTGTCGATATCGGCCACCGACTGCTCACCGCTGTCCATGTCTTTGACTTCGTGGTTTTCCTGTTCCGCGTTGGCGGGGAACCACACGTAGGGGATGCCTTTGCGCGAGGCGTATTTCATTTGCGCTTTGAGGGATTTGGCCTCGTGATACATCTCGACCTTGAAGCCGCGTTCGCGCAGCTTGCGTGATGTTACGCCCAAGTCGGTGCGTGACGATCCGGGCAAGCACGCGACCATCACGTCGGTCGGACATTTCGCGCCAACCTCGATGCGGCCTTCTTTGACCAGCTTTGAAAAAATCCGTGAAAATCCGATGGAAATCCCCACGCCGGGCAATTTCTGGCGCGAGTACGATCCCACCAGATTGTCGTAGCGTCCGCCCGCGCACACGGTCGGAAAATCGGGGTAATCCACCAATTTGCCTTCGTAAACGGTGCCGGTGTAATAATCGAAACCGCGCGCGATGGACATGTCGGCGACCACAGTGCCTTTTTCCAGATGCGCCAGTTCCAACATCACGAAGGTCAGTTCTTCTAGGCCCAGTTCCAGCATCTCGTTGTCGATGCCAAAGGCGCGCACTTCGTCGGCGAAGCTGATGTCGTCGGTTTTGATCGACGCCAGCTCAACGCACTTGCTCGCCACCGACGGGGCCAGGCCCAGCTCTTCGGTCAGCCCTTTGATCACGCCGTCATGGCCGATTTTATCGAGCTTGTCGGCAATGCGAATGGCACCCACCGCGTCTTCGATGCCCAGGCCATGGTAAAAACCTTGCAAGATTTTACGGTTGTTGATGTGCAGACGCACCGGACCGACGTCCAGGCGATTCAACACATCCAAAGTCATCGCCGGAATTTCGGCATCAAAGTGCAAGGACACCTCGCCCATGTCGATGACGTCGATGTCGCACTGGTAAAATTCACGCAGACGGCCTTCTTGTGGGCGTTCGCCGCGCCAGCAGCGTTGCATCTGATAGCGTTTGAACGGAAACACCAAATCGCCGAAATGCTGGGCGACGTAGCGCGCCATCGGCACGGTCAGGTCGTAGTGCAGCGCCAAGCGTCCACCGCCGCTCTGCGTGTCTTCTTCACCGGGCTCCGCCGCCAAACGGCGCAGGCCGTAAATTTCCTTGTCCGCATCACCGCCTTTGGCGGCCAACACGTCGATCTCTTCGACCGATGGGGTTTCGATGGAACAAAAGCCGTATTGTTCGAACGCCGCGCGGATTTGATCCAGCCAACGCTGTTCGACCAAGCGCACCTCTGGCAGCCATTCCAGAAATCCTGAAATGGGACGCGGTTTGTAAATGTCGTTTTTGCCGCTCATAAGAGGTGTCCGATCCATCGTTGTGCCGTAAGGGGGCTATTTGTATCCGAGCCGTCCTGCTAATCAAGAGTTAATCAGTCTTCAGGCGTTCCAAAGGGCCCTTGAGCTTGCGGGCGCGGGCCTTGAGGGCCGGGATGGGGCTGGCCAGCGCAGTTTCCGTCATCTTCAGCGCTGTATCGATCAAACTTGGGTCCTTATGGGCCAGGTCAGCCATGCCTTGCAGCGCCGAAGTGCGCACGATGCGACTGTCAGTGCGTTCAAACCACTTGGTGAAGATCATCGCCAAATCATCGATCTCATCCGCTTCCAGGTCTAAGCGAGTGATCATTTGCGCCACATGCCAGCGGAGCTCGTTTTGGGTCGCAGTCTCGATCAGGTCCAAGAGAAAATCTTTGTGCAGCGCCAGCAAATCGGTCTGTTGCACTGTGGCTTTTTCCAAAGCATCCGCCGCGCGTAGGCGCACCGCCGGATTGCTGTAAGACATCAAATCCACCAGCTCATCGATATGCCGCGTATCCGCAATCGCCAAGCGCACCGCTTCCGCCACCTGACCCGTGGTGCGATTGTCGCCTTCCCTCAATAAATTCAACATCTTGCCCATACAGCGCCCTCACATATGCAGATCTACATCATAACATAAAGAGGCGCTATTTGGTGGGCGATGCGATGGGTTTGTGCGCCGCGATTTCATCTTCGCTGAGCCCTTGCAGTTCATGGGGAAACACCAGCCATTTGTCGGTTTCACGGACATAATAGTCAGGTTCGAAATCGACTTTGCGCTTGGTGGGTTTGTAGTAAATCGTCGCGACCTTGATGGTGCCGGGCGTGTTGGCGCGCGACAGTTCCTTGATCCGGCGGATCACCGCATCGACGCTGCGCCCGGAATCAAACGTGTCATCGACGATCAACAAGCTGTCTTCGGCGTTGGCGTTTTCAATGATGTAATGCAGCCCGTGCACGCGGATTTCATCGCTTTGCTGCCAGATGCCAGTGTAGGACGAGGTGCGGATCGCGATGTGGTCGGTGGTGACGCCGCGATGTTCCAAAAGCTCCTGCACAGCGATCCCCACCGGAGTCCCGCCCCGCCAAATCGCGACGATATAGTTTGGCATAAAGCCGTCGTCGACAATCTGGCGGGCGAGGCGGAAGGAATCCTCCAGCAACTCATTCGCCGTGATGAAGATTTTATCGCTCATCCGGTCAACCGTACACGTAGTGCAGGACGCCCAGAACCGCGACCAGCAACACGGCGGGGTTGGCGTCCGACACACGACCGCTGGCGATTTTCACCACCGCATAGGTGATGAAACCGATGGCGATGCCGTTGGCGATGGAAAAGGTCAGCGGCATCAAGATCGCGGCCAAAACCGCAGGTGCGTATTCGGTGACATCGTCCCAATCGATATCCAACATATTGCGCATGAAGTGCGTGGCGACGAACACCAGCGCGGCACCGGTGGCGTATGCTGGGATACTCTGCGCTAAGGGTGCGAAGCCTAAGCACAACAAGAAGAACACCACCACGACCACCGCCGTTAGCCCGGTGCGTCCGCCTTCTTTGATGCCCGCAGCACTTTCAATGTACGACGTGGTATTGGACGTGCCGAACAACGAACCCACGATGGTGGCGACAGAATCGCTGATCACCGCGCGGCCGATGTTTTCGATCTTGCCGTCGGCGTCGATTTTGCCCGCGATGTTGGCGACGCTGGTGAGCGTGCCGGCGGTGTCGAAGAAATCGACGAACAGGAACGCAAACACCACACCGATCATGGTGGCGGTCAGCGCACCTTGAATATCAAGCTTAAACAGCGTCGGCTCTAAGCTCGGCACCGAACCGACCACGCCCGCAAGCTCCGTCGTGCCGGTGGCCCAACCGATGATGCTGACGACGATGATGCCGATGACGATGCCGCCCGGCACGCGCAGCTTGTCCAACACCACCATGATGGCGAAACCGACCAGGAACAGAATAACCGGCAGGCTGGTGAACTCACCCAAGCCCACCAAAGTCGCTTGATGATCTACCACCACGCCGGCGTTCTTCAGACCGATGATGGCCAAGAACATGCCGATGCCCGCACCGATGCCCAGCTTCAAGGATTTGGGGATGGAATTGATCACCCATTCTCGCAAACCCGTAAGGCTCAAGATCAAGAACAGCACGCCGCTGACGAACACCGCGCCCAGGGCGACCTCCCAGGGCTGTTTCATACCCAGCACCACGCCATAGGTGAAGAACGCGTTGAGCCCCATGCCGGGGGCCAGAGCCACCGGCCAATTGGCCCAAAAGCCCATGATGGCGCTGCCGACCATCGCCGCGATGATGGTCGCGACGAACACCGCGCCGAAGTCCAACCCGGCGGTGGACAAGATCGCCGGGTTGACCACGATGATGTAAGCCATGGTCAAAAACGTGGCGAAGCCGGCCAGAAATTCCGTACGCAAGGTGCTGCCCTTGGCGGTGACGCCAAAGTGTTGATCGAGCCAATTCATGAACGTGGTCCTTGTTCCCCAAAGCTGACATTTCTAGCTGACATATCGCCACCCCAACCCCCAACCGGCATCGGATGACGGAAAAATTACGCATTGATCAGCGTGGCCGGTCAATGGAAAACAACCGTATGCGCTGTTTACTTGGCCAATCGATGGCAATATATAGTCCTGATGGATAAAAAAACGCCCCCCAAAGTCGGTATCATCTCGCTCGGTTGTCCCAAGGCGCTGGTCGATTCGGAACGAATCCTCACCAAGCTGGGCGCCGAAGGCTACGAGATTTCGGAAAGCTATGACGATGCCGACGTGGTGCTGGTCAACACCTGCGGTTTCATCGACAGCGCGCGCCAAGAAAGCCTGGAAGCCGTGCAAGAAGCCATGGCCGAAAACGGCAAAGTGATCGTCACAGGGTGCCTCGGCATCGACGAAGGCGCCATCCGCGAAGTCGCGCCGGGCGTCTTATCGGTCACAGGACCGCACCAGTATGAGCAGGTGGTGAACGCCGTGCACGACGCCGTGCCGCCGCTGCACGATCCGTTCATCGACCTGGTCGGGCCGGAAGGCATGAAGCTGACCCCGCGTCATTATTCGTATCTGAAAATCTCTGAAGGCTGCAATCACAGCTGCAAGTTCTGCATCATCCCCGACATCCGCGGCAAGCTCGACAGCCGCCCGGTGGGCGAGGTTCTGCGCGAGGCTGAACGTCTGGTGGAAAGCGGCGTCAAAGAGCTGCTGGTGATTTCCCAAGACACCAGCGCTTACGGCCTGGATCTCAACTACGTTGAAAACGATTGGCGCGGCAAGCCGGTCAAAACCAACATGCATGAGCTCGCCAATGCGCTCGGAGACCTCGGCGCGTGGGTGCGTTTGCACTATGTCTACCCCTATCCGCACGTGGACAGCGTGATCGAACTGATGGCGGACGGCAAAATTTTGCCGTATCTGGACATCCCGTTCCAACACGCCAGCCCCAGCGTGCTCAAAGCCATGCGCCGTCCCGCGCACAAAGAAAAGCTGCTGGAACGCATCGAACGTTGGCGCGAGATTTGTCCAGAGATCGCCATCCGCTCAACCTTCATCGTCGGCTTCCCCGGCGAAACCGAAGAAGACTTCGAAACCCTGCTGAATTTCTTGGAAGACGCGCAACTGGACCGGGTCGGCTGCTTCCAATACGAAAACATCCAAGGCGCACAGTCCAACGCCCTGCCCGACCATGTGGACGCGGAAGACAAGCTGTCGCGCTGGGAACGGTTTATGGAGATGTCCCAAGACATCTCGGAACGCAAACTGCTCGACCGCGTCGGCCAATCCATGGAGGTGCTGATCGACGACGTATCCGAAGACGGCGCGGTCGGACGCACCTACGCCGACAGTCCGGAAATCGACGGCAACGTCTACCTCGACGGCGCAACCAATCTAAAACCCGGCGACATGGTCAAAGCCACCATCACCAAATCCGGCGCTTACGATCTGTGGGGTGAGGTCGACTGAACGGTCAAGTCGGTCTCGTTTTTCCTCTTCTTAAAAGTCCGCCATTAGCCAGGAAGAAGCATTCCTGACTAGGGCTGTTGCCAGTTGCTTTATGCTTTCACAAAGTAGCTAGACACATTAAACATCCCTATCTTCACGATTCAGGGACAAATCATGGCGCAGAAAGCCACTATTTATAAAGTTGAACTTTCCGTTGCCGATATGGATCGTCACTATTACGAGACCCATAACCTGACCGTTGCCAAACATCCCTCCGAGACGGATGAGCGGTTAATGGTGCGTATTCTCGCTTTTGCGCTGAATGCCCATGAGCAATTGGAATTTACCAGGGGCATTTCAACGGATGACGAGCCTGACATCTGGCAGAAAAGCTTAGGCGGCGAGCATGAGTTGTGGGTGGCATTGGGGCTACCGAGTGAGAAGGTTGTTCGTCAATCCTGTGGCAAGGCCAACGCGGTGATTGTCTATTGTTACGGCGGCAGTACGGCAGAGGTATGGTGGGAGAAAATCAAACACAGCACCGCCCGATTTGATAACCTTCAGGTTATAAATTTTTCAAAGAAGGACACCAGCGAACTGGGAAAACTGGCCAGTCGCTTGATGAAGCTGCAGGTTAATATTCAGGGCGGCGATGTCATGGTCAGTGTTGATGACAGCATCGTTTACATGACCCCGGTCAAATGGAAAAGTGCTGATCATTCAGCGTAAGGCTTACCGTACAAAAGCCGTCGTGAGGTAGGCGCGCCGTAAAAGTCCGCGTATAACCTGTAGAGCGATCTGACATCTGGAGAAATCGAATGAGCCTGAAGGTTGCCATCATCCCCGTCACCCCGTTGCAGCAAAACTGCACCTTGATGTGGTGCACGGACACCATGCAGGGCGTGGTCATCGATCCGGGCGGGGACATAGACGTGGTGCAAGACGCCATTGCCGAGCTTGGCTTCACGCTTGTTAAAGTGCTGCTCACCCACGGTCATTTCGATCACGTCGGCGGGGCGATGGATTTGGCGGAGAGCGCGGACGTGCCGATCATCGGCCCGCATAAGGATGACGAATTCATCACCGCCAAGGTGGTCGAAGGCGGACAGAAATTTGGTCTCGGCGGCGGGCGCGACATCACTGGTAATACGTGGTTGAACGACGGCGATACGGTCGCGTTCGGCAACGTCACCCTCGACGTTCTGCACACCCCCGGCCACACCCCTGGGCACATCGTATTTTTCAACGCAGAGGCCAAGGTCGCACAAGTGGGTGACGTATTGTTCAAGGGGTCCATCGGGCGCACCGATTTTCCGCGCGGCGATCTCGACACCTTGCTGACGTCAATCACCACCAAGCTGTGGCCGTTGGGCGACGACGTCGCGTTCGTACCCGGTCACGGCCCGACCAGCACGTTTGGCGAAGAACGCGCCACCAATCCGTTTGTCGGCGACCGGGTGATTGGCCGCTAACACCTTATTGTTCTTGGTGTTTAGGCGGCGGTGACGCCTGAAACGTGGCCCAATATTCCTGGCTCTAGCGTTCTTGGAGCGCCGTCTTAAACGATCCCAAAAACGGCGACGCGATGTACTCCATCACTGAACGTGTACCGGTGACGATGGAACACATCACCTGCACGCCCGGGACCAATTGATAACGTTGGCCATCGCTTTCGAAGTAATCGACGTCGGTTTTGATGCGCACCTTATAAAAAGTGGTGCCGTCCTTGGTTTCGACGGTATCGGGACTGACGTGTGACACCGTGCCTTCCAACGGATCGAAACGCGCGCCGTCGCCAGACGCCAAGCGCACCCGGGCGATCTGGCCGACATGCACATATCCGACGTCTTGGGGTGCCAGCTTGGCTTCGACCACCATAGCGTCGCCCACCGGAACGATATCCACCACCGCGCTGCCCGGTTGGATCACGCCGCCGCGGGTCACCACATGCAGCGTCATCACCACGCCTTCGACGGGTGAAACCAGGATGCTCCGTTTGAAGCTGTCTTCGAATTTGCGCACGCGGTTCTTAAACTCATCCAACGAGCGACGCTTTTCATCCAAGGACGTGCGCGCTTCGATGCGAAAGCGGCCTTCGATGCTGTCCTTGTTGAGGCGTTCTTGTTCAAACGCGGACGCCAGACGATTGAGGGCGGCGTTGTCTTCGGAAATCATGCCATCAAGGTTCGCAACCTCTTTCAAAAGATTGAGGTGCAGCATGCGGTTGGTCAGATCGTCTTTGAGCAGTTCTTCACTGATCCCGACTTGCTCTTGCAGAAGTTTGAGCTTTTGACGGGTGTTGGCGAGGCGCGCCCTGATTTCGTCGCTTTCGCGCAAACGTTGGTTCATCAAGGCGTCTTGGGTCGCCATGTCGTTGATAAATTGAGTGCGACGATTATCGAACATCGCCGTGGTCTGTCGCGCCAGAACGGGGTGTTCTTCTTCAAAACCATCGGGAAACGCCATATCTTCGCCGCGCACTTCGGCTTCCAGGCGCGCAACATCGGCGGTGAGCGAGATGATGCGCACATTCAATTCCTGCACATTCGCGCCACTGGCGGTGGATTCCAGCGCCAGCAAGGGCTGGCCGCGCTTTACCCGGTCTCCTTCGCGCACCATAATGTCGGCGACGATGCCGCCTTCCAAATGCTGCACGGTTTTGACCTGAGACGACGGCACCACGTTGCCCACGGCGAAACTCACCACGTCAAGCCGCCCGATCATCGACCAGATGACGAACGCCGCCACCGTCCCAATCAAGGTGAGCAGAAACAGATGGGTTTCTTTGCTGATGTTCAGTTCAGGCTTATCGGTCATGCGCCACCTTTTTGCTGCGCCGTGTTATCCGCGCCTTTCACCTGCACCAAACGAGGCACCGGCTTGACGTTCAAATCCAGCACATGCAACGCGCCCTTAATGATGTTTGGATCGTGCGACAGCGCAATGATGGTGGAGCCTTTTTTGCTCAACGTGTTCATCACCCGACCAATCTGTTGCACGCCTTCCCCGTCCAGTCCCTCTGTCGGCTCATCCAAGATCACCAACCGGCCATCTGACGCAAGCGCGCGCGCCAACGCCAAGCGACGGCGGATGCCCAAAGGCAAATTGCGCCCCCCGGCTTGCAGGACCATGTCGAAACCTTCACGACTGCGCGAAAAGAACACCTCAAGCCCCGCTTCGCGGATTACGCTATTGAGGCCCTTTTCATCGAGACCGGGATTATAGGCCTGAATATTTTCACGAACTGTGCCGCTAAAAAATCCGGGTTCTTGGGGGAGGTAGATGATCTGGCGACGCCACCATTCGGGCGCGATCTGCGTCAACTCAACGCCATCGACCAGGATTTGCCCACGTGACGGTACCATCAGCCCGGCCAAAAGACGCGCCAAGGTGGTCTTTCCGGTGCCGTTGGCCCCCGACACCACGAACACGGCGCCGGGCTCAAGCTTTAGGCTCAAACTTTCAAACAGCGGGGTAGGTTGGCCGGGATAGGCAAAGCCCAGATCTTTAAGCTCGATGCCGCCTTTATAGACGCCAAGGGCCGCACCCTGGCGGGCTTCGCGCGGAATGCGCATCAGGTTGTCCAAAGTGCCCCGCGCGGCTTTGGCGTTCACAAGCATCCCTGCGGACTGCGTGATGCGAACCACTGGGGCCAGCGTGCGCGCCGCCAAAATGTTCGCACCAATCAAAAGCCCCACATCCAACTCGCCTGTGACCACCAGTATGCCGCCGGTCGCGATGATGGCCGTGGACATCAGGGCTTGAATGCCCTGAGTTAAATTTTGCACCCCGCCTTGACGTCCCGACATGGTCGCGCGCACCGCGTCCAACGCATCCTGCATGCGGTTCCAACGCTTGGTGAGAAACGCTTCGGCGGTGAAGGCGCGCACCGTGTCGGGATCGGAAATGGCGCTGTCGAACAAACCTTGGCGTTCCGCCATTTGCCCTTGCAGACGTTCCGTCGGGCGCTTTAACGCCTTGAGGTTCATCCACCCCAAGGCGATTGCGATCAAGACGAAGACGATCGCGACAATCGCCAGCGGCGCACTGAGCATCATCAACGCAAACAAGAAAATAAAAGCAAACGGCAAATCGAAATACGCCGCCATGTTCGGCGCCGAATAGGCCTGTTGAATGGCGTCTGACGCTGCGGCGGCTTCGCGTTTTTGCCCCGGCGACATTTGCGCCAACACGTCGCCGCGCGCGGCCAAAAGAACCTCATAGGTTCCCCCCGCATTGACGCGATCAAACGGCTGGGACAGCGCGGTTGCGATTTTTAAGCGAATTTGGCGAAACGTAATTTCGAACCCGATGGCGATCAACACGCCCGCCGTCAGCGTGTACAAGGTGGAGTCCACCCCGTGCGAGACATAACGGTTGAGCACCTGGATCACAAACAACGGTGACGCCAACGCCAAAATATTGGCGAACAACGACGCCCCGACCAATTCCATGGTAACGGAGGGATAGGCTTTTAGACGTTTGAAAAGCTCGCCCACGTCCGCGCTCCTGCTTCAACGGTGCCGGACGGCATCGCCCAGATTCGCGTTACTGTAGCACGGAAATATCCAATTGCCCCATAACGTTAAGCACCGCCACCGTCGCAATGGCGACGTCGGTTTCGGCGCGGTCGGCAGCAGCCAAGGCATTGATCAAAGACGTTTCACCAGATAGAACATCGATCAAGGAACGTTGACCCAAGGTGCGCTCTTTGCGCGCCAGGTCCAAAAACTCGCCCGCAATGTTGGCTTGGTTCTTCAAGAAATCGGCATTGGCGCGGGCGGTGACGAGGCTTTGCCAAGCGTTGCGCGCTTGTTCTTCGATTTGATCGCGGGTGTCTTTGAGACGGCTGTTTGAAGCCGCATAGCCCGACCTAGAAGCCAGCAACGTGTTGGCCGCGGTCCAGCCCATGTTGAAATCGAAGGTCGCTTCGACCTTCACCAGGCGTTCGTTTTTAACGCCAAGGGTGCCGCCAACGTCGCGTTTGTATTTCTGTTCTGCGCTGGCGCTGATGACCGGACGATAACCGGCAGCGTGAACGCGCGTGATCTCGCTGTCGGCGATATCGACCTGAATAGCTGAAATTTTAACCTGCGGGTTATTGTCCAAAGCCGCCGTGACGACCTCTTCTTCGCTGGCCGGCAAAGTGATGCCCTTAATGTTAGGTAGCTCCAATCCGGCGATGTCAGCGGGCGGAGCCCCGAACACCGCGCGATAGCGGTTCAAGCTTTGGCGCAAGGTGCCTTCTGCGCGCACCCGGGCGGCCTGGGCACCCGCCAATTGGGTTTTCGCCTGCAAGATGTCAGTGGCAAAGCCCGAACCGCGCCGCACGCGGGCATCTTCCAGTTCGGTTTGGCGCTTGATGCTGGCTTCACTATTGCTCTGGTGGTCCAAAACGCGTTTGGCGCTGGCGACATTCAACTGCGCGCTCAGTGCGGCCAAAAGAAGCGTTTGGCGGGTTTGTTTCAAGGTCGCTTGGGCTTGATCAACGGCCAGTTTGGACCCGTCAACCGTCGCCGTCGTCGCACCGAAATCCCAAACCGTTTGGGTCAGGCTCAAATCGACTTCGCGCTGCGCCATCGACGTTGTGGTGCGCGTGGTTAGCGGGTTGTGGGTCGCAATATGCTCGTTACCGACGTTGGCGGTGATGCTCGCGGTCGGATAATATCCACCGCTGGCGACTTCGACGTTGGCCCGTGCGGCGGCCAAATCGGCCTCTGCAGCCTTAATTTTCTGGTGATCCATCATCAGCGCCGAAAGCTCATCGACGAGGCCTGCGGCGCTCGCCCCGGAAATCTGGGCCACGAACAAAACGCCGCCCAACAAGGCTGCCTTGAAGCTCATCGATGTGTGCACGGTATTCCCCTTAAAATTCGTCATATTATTGGCCGAATGTATTCTTTCTTATGTGACAAATAAAGCCAAAAGTCTAAGAAATGGTAAGCGTTTCATACTTTTGACGTTTTCCGATCGCCCCACATAGCCGTGTCCACCATTGCAACGTGGTTAAACGACGGCAAAATCCCCGGCAGCCAAGTGAACCATGTCGCTTGTCACCCCGTTGAAGGTCGCCAACGACACATTGGTGCCCGCCCCACCGGCCATATCCGTGGTATAGGCGACGGTACCTGTTCCTGATGCGCTGTTGCCACTGTCGTTGAAAATGAACACCGCATTGGTCGCCGTTGCATTACCTGAAGCCAAAGCCGTCAGCGCATTTGTATACGTCCCAGCCGTTCCACCAGTCAAAACGACAACATTGGCGGCGGCATTGGTTAGGGTGAGCGCCGTTGAGGACCCGTTCCAGGCGATTTCTTCATACACAATCGATGACAAGCCCAGACCTGACGTGCTGAACGCCAGTTTATCGCTTTCCCCTGCCGAACCGGCAAAATTGGTTGCGCCATTGAAATCTTGCAGCGTGTCCCCGGCGTCAGAGGTGGAATAATAAACAAAGGTATCCGCCCCCGTTCCACCCGTCAGCGTGTCGGCGCTGTGCTGTCCCTGAATGGTGTCGTTGCCGGACCCGCCCGTCAACGTATCGCTATAGCCGCTGCCGTCCAAGGTCGTTGCCGTGCCGCTGTAGCCAACCAGCGTCACGCCCGACGTCGAATCCACCCCCGTCACGGTGGTGGATTCAAAGTTCGTAAGAGTAGCGGTCTTGGTGTTCAAGTTCACGCTCGCCCCGGCGTAGGCCTTGATGGTTAAGTTATCGTTGGTCGCATGCCCTGCACCATCAATGGTGATGGCATTGGCCAACAGCGCAGAATCCATGACGACCGTATCGTCCCCGGCGCCGCCCGTATACCCGCCGATGGAACCGCCTTGCAGCACCGTTAAGCTGTTGGTGCCGAGACCGCCACTTACCGTGGTCGCCGTCGCGCTGGAATTGACGGTGATGGTGTCGTTGCCCGCCCCACCGGTCAACGTCGTCACCGTCGCCCCCGAATTTAAGGTTATGGAATTGACCCCGGACGTACCCTGAAGCGTCACAACGGTGCCGGAAATGACAAATGTATCATCGCCCGTATTGCCGATTAGGGTGCCTACTTTCGCCCCGGAACTCACATTGATGATATCATTGCCATACCAGCCATCCACGGTGTTGAAATTGCCGTCCGAAACCGTAATGGTGTCCGCACCCACGCCGCCCACGAAGTGGCCGACATCCCACAATTCATGGGCAAATGCCGTCCCCGATTTCTGCACCACAGTGGTGTCGTCGGAACTCGAAACATTGACCGTCAAACCCGGCGCGGACGCCCAGCCGCTGTAGTCGAACTTATTGACATGTTGATCGGGAACATAGTCTGAGTTGCTATCGACATTATCCGTTGAGGTGACGCCACCGATGGCAATCAACGCGGAGGTGGTTTGGACATTAAACGTATCCCCGCCGCCTTTACCGAAAACGATCATGCCGTTGGCCGTATGGTTGAGCGTAATTGTATCGGCCGCGCTACTGCCAGCGATGACATAACCGGTTTGTCCAGCACTGAAGGCCGGGAAAATCAAAACATCCCGATCCCCTGTGGTTTGATAGCTCACCGTTCCGAAACTGGAAACCGAACCATCGGAAACCAGCATTTGCTCAATGCCCGAAAACCCAATCGATGCAACCTGAGTTCCGCCGGAAATCGCATTGTACGCCACGACTGAACCGCTACCAGCAGATTGCGCGTCCATTTCAAGGTAAGCGTGCACCGTGTCCAAGCTGTCGAACGCCAACTGGTCGGTGCCACCAGCATCGCTCACCGTGTAAGATCCAAGGAAATTGGCAAATGGAAAATAGAAGTTCGTGTTCAGGGAACTTCCGCTTAGCGTACCGCCACCAGAGGTCGCCTGAATAACCTCGGCAAACTCAAGAATGACCTCATCGTCGTCGTTGTTGTTGCCGGTGTTGACGACACTGACGTTTGGCAAAATAGCTTCGCTTCCCTGGTCGCCATAAAGTTCCTCCGCCTGGTCAATGGCATCTTCGACAATCGTATCGACAAGATCGGCCAATGTTCCCGTTTTAGCGGTGCCGTCGGCCCCGATGACGATCACCTCTCCGTCACCACCGACCGTAATGGCTTCACCGGTCGGGCTGATATAGATCATGCCTTTTGCATCCGCAGGGCCCATCGGTCCAGGATTGACCGGGCCGTCACTAACAAACTGAGTGAACATTTGCTGTTGCGTATTTGCGGCTTGGCCCGCCATTTGGCTGAACTGCTGCGCCTGTTGCTGGGCGGCGGCGGCCTCGGCCGCTTGCTGTGCCGCATCTGCAGCATCGGTGGCCTTGGCGGCGGCCTCGGCGGCCTTGGCGGCGGCGGCTTCGGATTGCGTCGCGGCCTTGGCTTCGGCGGCGGCCAGCTTGGCTTCAGCCTCAGCCAGTTTGGCTTCGGCGGCGGCTTTGGCTTCAGGATCGGCAGCGGCTTCGGCTTCGGCGGCAGCGGCTTCGGCTTCGGCTTCGGCTTGCGCGGCGGCGGCTTCGGCTTGGGCGGCAGCTTCATCCGCTTGTGCTGCTTCTTCTTCCGCAGCGGCGGCTTCCTCTTGCTGCTGAGCGGCCTGCTGATCCGCCTCATCGGCCTTTTGCGCCGCCTGCTCAGCCTTAACGACCGCTTTCTTGGCTTCGGTGCGGACCAAAACCGTCAGCGCCCCACCAAAGTTTTGCTGCACTTCTTGAGGACTCATAAACACCACCGGCGAGGGCGGCTGAAAAGCGCTGAACACCGTGGTCGAGGCGTTGGGCTGGTTCAACACCATAAAACCGCCCTGGTTGGACACGATCAATTCGCCCAGGTTGCCGTCGATATCGGGCACCAGGGTGATGAGGTCTTCACCGCCATTGACGCCGGACTTCACCAGACCGGTTGAACCCCGAATGCCGATGGTGGTTTTTGGCGTGTGCAAGACCATGGAATCAGGTCCGACTTTGGCGACTTGGCCGCTGACGAACGAAAACACGCCCTTGACCACGGTGGCCTCGAACACGCCTGTCTGAGCATCGGGGTCGTAGACCATTTCGTCCAAGACCATACGCCCGCCAGCATCCAGCGAAAAGGTCGTGTCGTCAGCGAACACAACACCGATGGAGCTCTTGGCCCCGGTTTCAATCACGTCGCCTTGAAACACAGAATCGCCCGCGCCCAAGGTGACTTGGGTGCCATCCACGCGCGTCACCAAAACCGCACCGTCTAGTTCGGTGACCGAACCGATGGGTTCGCCAACCCCTCCCGGGCTATCTTGCAGTTGCGCGTATTGGCCCACCGTCATCGGCCCGGCCAGTTTCGCCGCCAATGCGCCAGAGACCACAGCCCCCGTATCAAGGAGCAAGTCCGGTGCCGTATCGCTCATAAAATAATCTGGAATTACAATGGTCTGCGCGCCATCGACTTTGAGGGTCAAATCGTAACCGGTGCGGATAAAATCAGCGGAAAGATAAACATCGCCTCCCGGAATGTTCAGCGCTTCACTGTGCGCCGACCCAACGGAGATAACAAAATCATCACCCAAGCTGTTTTTGAAGCCCTCACGTCCCGTGACATCATCCATTGGCCCGGCCCCTTATCCCTAAATTTCCTAGGGTATATTTTAGACCTACTAACGATGGTGTCTATTTTTTTTGATCACTTTTGTTGATGGGATCGTATCATTGCCCCGACTTACAAACGCTTAGGGGGCATCCGCAATCAACGCTCTAACTTACGGTGAAATCGGTCACATCAAGATCGTTGGTGGCGACCCCGGTCAAGGTGATTTCCAGGTCGGTGGCGCCGTTGCCGTTGACATCAATCGACAGCAATTTTGTCGTATCGTTAAAGATCGCCTCTGTATTGCCACCGGCGGTAAACGCACCGGCACCCAAGTAACTGAAGGTGCCGGTGAGCAGACCATTGAGAACAATGTCCTCGGTGGCGTCGGTGGCGTCGAAATCGGTGATGGTTTCGTTACCTGCGGGCAGCGCATCCGTCGTTGCCGTATAAACAAACCTGTCCGACCCGGCGCCACCGGTTAGGGTGTCGGCCGCAGCACCGCCGGTAATGGTGTCAATGCCAGCGCCCCCGCCTAGCGTGTCAACGCCAGCAGTGCCGTTGATCGGCGTGTTCATTATTGACAGATTAAAGGTCTGCAGCGGCGTTTCGCCGCCTTGTCCATCGAACACAACGAACTTGAAGCTGTCCGATGCCGATGACGCCCCCGAATTCAGGTACGTTACATCGCCGTTGAGGACATCGGCCTGGGTGAACGTGTCATAGGCGGACAGGGCGCCGCCGCCAAGCAGTAGCGTGCCGTTGGTGGGCGTAGATGTGACAAGGAATGTCAGCGAGCTGGCGAGTGGGTTATCAGCATCGGTTACGCCAAAGGTCGAGTCTTGAAAAATGAAGGACCCGGCGCGGATCACTTCGGCGTTGGCCGCCGCCTGGGTGTTGGTCAGGATATCACTGCTGGAAGCCGAAGGGTGAGCGACCAAGATGTCCATCCCTCCGTCACCGTTCAGGTCGCCGCCATGAACCTGCAGCGTCCAGCTGGCGCCAATGTTGAGGTTTTGGGCCGTGAAGTTCGCGTTGCCGTCATTGAGGTAAATTTCCACCCCGCTATCTGTCGCCAGGATGGCGTCGAGGTCGCCGTCGCCGTCGATGTCGACCAATGAGCCAGCATCGCGTGCACCGGTCGTACCAACGGCCTGCGTTTCGGTAAAGTTTCCCGCTCCGTCATTGAGAAAAACCTTATTCTCGACATAGCGGTTGAAAGCGAAAATATCCAAGTCGCCGTCACCGTCCAGATCGCCCATATCGACGCCGTTGGTAGCCCCCGTTGTGGTGTTGTCGGTGCCCAGAACACTCAAGCGACCGGCGTTGGTAAACGTGCCGTCACCGGCGTTGCGCCAGATATCCATGTCTTCGCCCCAACTGCCGGTGACGGCGTCGATATCGCCGTCGCCGTCAATGTCGCCCACGGCGAGTCCACGATAGCTTTGCGCGGTCTTGGTCGAGGTTAAAGACTGTCCGGTATCCGTGAAGGTGCCTGGATTGTCGGCGCCTTGGGCGTTGAGAAAGACTTTGATGCCGGCGTCGATGTTGACGAACATGTCGTTGAAGCCATCACCATTGAAATCGGCCAAGGCGACATTGTTGGCCCCAATGGTTCCGCCCGTGGTGCTGATGACTTGGCTCGACTGGGTAAAGCCGCCCGTGCCGTCGCCAAAATAGATCGGCTGCGCGGTGGCGCTATTTTCAGCAAAGACGATATCGGCGATGCCATCGCCGTCCACATCGCCAACATCCATGCGCTTCATATACAGACCGTTGGTGATGGCGACGCTGTAGGTAAAATTGCCACTGCCATCGTTTATGCCGACATAAGTGCTGGAGGTGGCGCTGCCTGCGGTGCTGTCATATCCGTGCATAACGATATCCAGATCACCGTCGTTATCCAGATCGGAAAGGGCGCTGGCGCCAGCCTGGAACGTCGTGGCGACGAGGCTGTCAAAGGTGGCGGCGCCGCTAGCGGTGAAGCCGAAAGGCCCACTTTCGAGTTTCGCCAGGTTCACCGTCGGAACACTATTTGTACCAGCGCCTCCCGAAAACGCTAGCGGCGGCAGCGCGTCGTCCGGTGGCAGATCAAAAAAATCCACACCAGGAGGGAGGGTGTAATCAAATTGGGACACCTCGAAGAACCCATCAGCAAAGGGGTCGTCGGGAAGCGGCAAAGGGTCTAACGGAATTGGGTCGGGCTCTGGAAACGGCAGCGGATCAGGATCAGGCAGCGGTGCGTCTGTGATGTCTCCCTCATCAGGATCTGGCTCGCCCTCGTTGACGACCGTATCGGTCGTTTGAGCCGTGTCAGCGTTGTCTGCTTCGGTGTTCGCCGCATCCTGTTGCACAGCGATTTCGGCGTCAATCTGTGTCGTGAGCGCAGTGCTGGCCATGGAACTGAACGCCGTGGCTTGCTCGGCTTCGACGGCGGCTTGCTGGGCTTCCGCTTCGGCGGCGGAGGCCTCTTGAGCAGCGACTTCTGCGGCGACAGCAGCAGCTTCGGCTTCAGCTTTGGCCTCTGCAGCGGCGACGATTTTGGCCTCCGCTTCGGCGATGGCTTGTTCGTCGCCAGCTTCTTCGGCAGCAGCGAGTTCGGCTTCGGCTTCGGCGGCGTCAGCATCGGCCTGGGCCTGAGCGGCGTCGGCCTCTTCCTGCGCGGCATCGGCCTCTTCTTTCGCAGCTTGCGCATCGGCTTCGGCGTTTGCCGCTTTGTCCTGGGCCTGCGCGGCTTTTTGTTCGGCTTGTTTAGCGACGGTTTTCACCAAGCGCGTCAGGCTGCCGCCATAACTTTGCTGAATTTCCTGAGCGGACAGAACGACCATCGGACCCGGCACGGCGCTGGCGCTGAATACCGTGGTCGAGGCGCCCGCTTGATTAAGCACCAAGGTGCCATCTCCGTTGGAAACAATGATTTCGCCGATGTTGCCATCCACGTCCCGGACCAGAGATATTTTGTTTTCCGCACCCTCGGCGGCGGCGTTGCCGACCACGGTGGAACCCCGAATGCCGATGGTCGCGGTCGGTGTATTGACCATCATGCCGTCGGGCGAGGTTTTGGCCACTTGGCCGCTAACGAACGAGAACACGCCTGATACAACCATCGCATTGAAGGTGCCGGTTTGTGTCCCAGGGTCGTAGACCATTTCGTCCATGACCATGCGGCCATCGACATCCAGCGAGAACACCGTGTCATCGACAAAAATCACACTGACGGAACCATCAGGTCCCGTCGTAAGCACATCACCCTGAAAAATGGGGTCGCCCGTGACCAACATCACTTCGGCGCCACTGGGGTGAACCACCGTCACCGCGCCCTGAGATTCGCTGACGGAGCCAATGGGGGCGCCGGCGCTCACATCCGTCGCTGCCGCCGCGGAGCCAATGCCTATTTGCGCCACTTGGCCCGGCGTCATGGGACCGGCCAGGGCGCGTACGATGTGGTGAGGCAATACCGCGCCATCCGCCGTCACAAGGTCGGGCGGTGATAAGCGCAAAAAATAATCAGGAATAACGACAGCGCCCAGCGGGCCGCCATCAAGAATCAGGTCGAAGCCTTCACGGGTGAAGTCGGCACGCAAAAAATCGCCACCACCTGGTAGTTCCATACTACCAACGCCCGATGGGACACGGACGGTTGTGGTTGCGCTTTGTTCAGATTGCCCGGCCTGCCCTATTTGCAACGCATGCCCAGCTTGAAAGGGGATCGAGCCTTCCAAAACACCTTCCTTCGGTCAAGACTTCTGTTCGACGCTTTCACGATGCTTCTGCATCTATGAAAGAAGACTATCATCTCAAATGATTAAAAACTTGCAAATTTTGCAGCCCTGCTGCTTTAAGATCAATCTCTTGAAGACAATTGCGCAGCCTATCCCTTGCTCAGAGACCGAACCGCCGTCACGGCGCGGTTCAATTCGGTCTCGAACGCATTCAAGAGATCATCCAAATTTTCATCGCCCCGCTTAATGGCATCGCTGAGCTTCGTCGCCACCGCATACAGACCGTTCGCCGACAAGTTTCCCGACACGCCTTTGGTGGTGTGCGCCAAACGATGAGCGGTATCAAAATCACCCTCTTTCAAGCTTTCGCGCACCAGGCGGGCGTCATCGCCATGATCTTCGACGAGCTTAAGCATAAATTTCAAATAGAGCTCTGGGCGGCCAAGCATCCGCTCCAGTCCATCGACCAGATCGAAACCCTCAAGCGCATCGGGCAATGTCATGTCCTCGACGGATATCTCCGCAACCGGCCTGTTTGTATTTTGAGGCGACAACACACCCTCCGTCTTCTGTGGCAACCATTTGACCAGCATGGCATACAAAGCCTGAACATCAACCGGCTTTGTGATGTAGTCGTTCATGCCCGCATCCAGGCATTTTTGACGCTCTTCACGCATCGCGTTGGCGGTCATGGCGATGATCGAAAGATCATTCGGGCCATAGGTCTCGCGGATCAAATTGGTCGCTACGTAGCCGTCCATCACCGGCATGTGCAAGTCCATCAACACGGCGTCGAAGTTTTCTTTTTCGACGCATATCATCCGATACGCTAAATCGCCATCAGCTGCGATTTCCACCGTTGCGCCGCCAGCGCGCAATATTTCTTCCGCCACCTGCTGGTTGATTGGATTGTCTTCCACAACCAAAATTCGGGCGCCGGCAAGGACATCACTCTCCATTTCCTGCGTTTGCCTAAGCTCAAGCCCCCCAACACGCGCGTCTTTACGGCCCAACACGTCCATGATGGTGTCGAACAACGCCGACGGCGTTACCGGCTTGAGCAAAAAACCATCCAAGCCGACCTGCGCAGCCTGTTCCATAACCATGTCACGTCCGTAAGCGGTCACCATAATAATCGTCGGCGCAGCGGGCAACGAAGCATCGGCGCGGACTTTTTGCGTCGTTTCCAACCCGTCTAGGCCATCCATCATCCAATCCATCAACACCACTTTATAGAACTGCTCGCCGGTCGCAGCGGCGCGTTGCAGCTCCACCAGCGCCGCTTCACCCGACGCCACGGATGTGCATTTAAAGCCAAAGGCGTTCATGATTTCGCACAAGATCTCGCGCGACGTTTGATTGTCATCGACGACCAGGGCCGGATAGCCTTCCATATCTTGAGGCACATAGCGCCGAGTGTTGCTGTCATCCAAAACGCCGAAACGGGCCGTAAACGTGAACGTGCTGCCCTGCCCCGTTTCACTTTCCACGTCGATGGCGCCCCCCATCATTTTCACCAGTCGCAACGAGATGCTCATCCCAAGCCCCGTGCCGCCAAAGCGCCGGGTGGTCGATGAATCGGCTTGACGGAAGGCGTCGAACAACGTCGCCACGTGCGCGTCATCCATGCCGATGCCGGTGTCTTGGACGGTGAACTTCAAGACGGCATTGGCGTCCTTATCGATGTTTTCAAGGTCGGCGCGCACCACGACTTCGCCGCTTTCCGTGAATTTGACCGCATTGCCCGCCAAATTGATCAACACTTGCTCTAGACGCAGCGGATCCCCCATCAGCACACACGGCACATCCACACCCGTGGCGAACATGACCTCAAGCTTTTTGTTATCCACCGAAGCGCCGACCACGTTGGCGACGCTCTCCATGACATTGGACAGCGCAAAAGGGGTGTTTTCCATTTCCAGCTTATCGGCTTCAATTTTGGAAAAATCGAGGATGTCGTTGATGATGCGCAAAAGCGATCTCGTCGAAGACATCATCTTGTTCAAATAATCGCTCTGCTGGTGATCCAATTTGGTTTTCAGCACCAGATAGCCCATGCCCAATATGGCGTTCATCGGGGTGCGAATTTCGTGCGACATATTGGCGAGAAAATCGCTCTTGGCTTTGTTCGCGCGGTCGGCCTCGGCTTTGGCTTTTTCCAGGGCCGTTACAAACCGTTTGCGTTCGGTAATATCCAAAACAACGCCGATCATGCGCACCGGCGCGCCGTTTTCATCGCGGTACACCTGTCCGCGCTCATGAACGAAGCGTTCCTTGCCATTCTTCAAGAGCAAGCGGTGTTCCACATCGTACAGAACGTCGAAATCCAACGCTTCGCGCACCCCCGACGCGACTTGATTGCGATCATCGGGGTGAACGACGCTCATAAAATTATCATAGGATGCTTCGAACTCGTCTGCAGACACCCCGAAAATGCTGTAAATCTGCGGCGACCAAATCAACCCGCCGGTCGCAAGATCCCAGTCCCAAGTGCCGACATCGGCAATGGCTTGGGACAGCATCAGGCGTTCTTCATTTTCATGCACTTGGCGTTCGGCGGCCAATCGACTGGAAATATCGCGCACAGTGGCGGTGGCGAACGTTCCTTCCCTTTGCTGAACGGTGGAAAGGCTGATTTCAACAGGAACTTCGCGCCCGTCCTTGGTCAACCCTTTCAGCTCCATCCCGCTGCCCATCGGGCGCGCATGCGGGGTGGCGAAATAAGATTGACGCAACGCGACATGAGCCGAGCGATTGTCTTCAGGAAGCAGCTCTTCAACCTCCATTGAACACAGCGCCTCGCTTGAATATCCGAACAAACTTTCCGCCTGTTGGTTGACGCGCACGATGCGACCGTCTTCACCAATCATCAGCATGGCGTCGGGTGCGGTTTGCAACAGGGCCTCAAGTTCGTGCTGAGCGCGTTCGGCAACTTCGTTTGAGCGCAAGGACTGCCACAAAAACCGCGTCATTACGGCCGCTGAAAAAAGCACCAGCGGCACAATGAACAATCCCCAAGACAGATAGGAGACCGTACGTTCGAGCCATTCCTGGGTCTCAAATTCGCTTTGACGGCTGCGGCTCAAAGCGGCATCCGACAGTTCCGCCAAGGCCTTCAACGCGGGCGCATCATCGACGCGCACCGCATAATCGATGGCTTCGCTTTCTTCACCCATGGCGAAAGCAAGACGCGCGTCTTGGGCGTTGATCTCATATTCTTGCACCACTTCGTTCAAACGCGACAACGCACCTCGCTCTCGGTCAGAAATGTTGAGTGAGGCATACTCTTCAATCGCCGCGTAAATTTCGATCTTGTCCTCGTCCAAAAGCTCCAGGTATTTTGGGTCCGCACGCAAGATGTAATTTTTAAAGTGATGGATAAAACCGCCATAGCCCAAATGCTTATGAATACGGTTCATTTGTTGAGACGTGGCGGTGGCGGTGCGGTTATAGTCCGCCCACACCTGTTCGGCCTCGACCACAATGTTGACCGCGCGGACCCCATACCAGATCAACGCGACGCTTAACAACAGACCGGCAAGTAAAACAACGGCTGCCTTGCCTTTAAAGCCAAGATCTTTCCATATCATGACAAGACATTAGCACTTTCAAGACGTTGATGTCATCGCGGCGATTATTCACAATTCACTGTCTTCGTAAATTTAATTAGAAATAGATCATGACCTCACAAATGCACGATTTCGACACCATCATCATTGGCGCTGGCGCGGCGGGATTGATGTGTGCAGGTGTGGCCGCTGAACGCGGACAACGCGTTATGGTCCTTGATCACGCGCAAAACGTCGGCGAAAAAATCCGCATTTCCGGCGGTGGACGGTGCAACTTCACCAACCTTTACGCATCGCCAGACAATTTCGTTTCGCAAAACCCGCGTTTTTGCATCTCGGCGCTGAACCGTTTCAGCCAACACGACTTCATCAAAATGGTCAATGAGCGCGCCATCGCCTATCACGAACGCGATCACGGCCAACTGTTTTGCGACACCTCGGCCAAAGACATCATCGATATGTTGGTGGCGCGCTGCAAAACCCACGGTGCGCGTATTCAGCTGAACACTCACATCACCGACATCAAGCGCAACGAAAGCGGATTTAGCATCGTCACCGACCACGGCCCCTTAACCTGCGGGTCCCTGGTTATTGCCACAGGCGGCAAATCAATCCCGAAAATCGGCGCAACCGGGTTCGGCTACGATGTCGCCAAACGGTTCGGCTTAGGTCTGGTGCCGACCCGCGCAGGCCTCGCGCCGCTGACGTTCGAAGGGAAGTTACTGACCCAGATCAAAGAGCTTTCCGGCATCGCCATCGACGCGACCATTCGGTGTCACAAAACATCGTTCACTGAGGCTTTGCTGTTCACCCATCGCGGCCTCAGCGGCCCGGCAATTTTGCAAATCTCGTCATACTGGAACGAAGGCGATGAGTTGCGCATCGACCTGGCACCCGGCGTCGATGTGTTTGAAAGGCTCAAAGTTGCCAAGAACACCAACCCCAAACAAGACGTCGCAACGGTCATCGCGACCCTTGTGCCCAAACGGCTGGCCAAGCTGATTGTCGAATGGAATGACACGCCGGGGCGTATCGGTGAGACCCGTGATAAGGTTCTGCGCCGGGTGGGCGCAGGCGTCAACGATTGGCGCGTTACGCCGTCGGGATCGGAAGGTTACCGCACCGCCGAGGTCACCATCGGCGGGGTCGACACCCGCGACTTATCGTCCAAAACCATGGAAGCCAAGACCGTGCCGGGGCTTTATTTCATCGGCGAAGTCGTCGATGTCAGCGGCGAGTTGGGCGGCTTTAATTTTCAGTGGGCGTGGTCTTCGGGCTTCGCCGCCGGTCAAGCCGTCTGATCCGATTTTGGCAACCCCAGACTGAACAACCACGCCAGCAGCAAAAACAGCGACGAAACGGCCAAGCACATCACCAAACCGCCCCACTGGTACGCCAGCCCCGAAAGCACCGTGCCCATCAGTCGTCCCACCGCATTGGCCATATAATAAAAACCGACGTTGAGCGCCACGTGCTCGGCCTCGGTATAGGCCAGCACCAAATACGAATGCAGCGCGGAATTGATCGCGAACACAAAACCGAACACCGCAAGGCCCACCACCACCACAAGACCGGGTTCGACATCCGCCCACACCGCCCCGGTGATGGCGGCCATCACGGCGAGCAAAATCAAGATCCAACGCCGACTGAGGGCGCCGTCGGGTGCATGTGCGGATTTACGCAAAAGCTTGGGCGCAAGGGCTTGTACAAAGCCGTACGCGATAACCCACGCAGCCATGTATCCGCCGACCTCAGCGTGATCCCAGCCGAGCTTTGAGGCCAAAAATAGTGGCAAGCCGACCACGAACCAGATATCGCGAGAGCAAAACAAAAACATCCGCGCGATGGATAGATAATTAATCGCGCGGCTTTTCGACAGAATTTGGCTGAACTTGACCTTGCTTTTGGCCTGACCGATATGGCCCGGCAACAACAGCACCGACGCCACCAACACCATCGCCAAGCCGCCCGCCAGCGCCGCCAAGGCCCCACCGAAGCCAAATAAGGCCAACAACACGCCGCCGAGAAAAAAGCCCAAACCCTTGAGCGCATTTTTCGAACCCGTGAGCACCGCGACCCACTTGAACAGCGCACCGTGTTCGCCTTCGGGCACCAACAGCTTGACCGCGCTTTTGGAACTCATCTTGGTGAGATCTTTGGCGATGCCCGACAGCGCCTGAGCGCCCATCACATACGCCACGCCCATCCACACTGGCCAACCAGGATCGAACAGGGCGAGCAAAAACAAAGCCACCACCTGCAACGCCAAACCGGCGAACAGGGTCACTTTCAGGCCTAAACGACTGGCGACCCAACCGCCGACCAAATTGGTGACGATGCCAAAAAATTCATAGAGCAAAAACAGCAACGCAATTTCGAGCGGGCTGTAGCCGAGCGTATAAAAATGCAGCAGCACCAACATGCGCAACGCGCCATCAGTCAGCGTAAAGCCCCAATAGGCCGCCGTCACCAAAGCGTAATTGCGAATATCCGTGCTCATATAAGCTTGCCCTGAAACAGAACCAAATAACACCTGTGTGTAACCTGACGACGTGACGATTTCATGACCTTCAGCGCGCGCTGAAAAGAACCGGGCGTTGCAAATAATTCTACCGTTGCGGGAATTATATGACTGGTATCTAAGCGCGGCGGCACTATCTTCTTGGCGTGGTCTCGCGCTGAACCAAGTTGAGGGAAAATTCCATGGATACGCCTCGTTTTATGACGTCTAAAACGCCACGCAAAGCGACATGGCTGGAACTGTTTTTCGACCTGATATTTGTCGTCGCCATCGCAAAAGCAACGCATGTCCTGGGCCATCCTCACGATGGTCACGTTACGGCGGACCTCTACCTCAAGTTTGCCCTCATCATCATTCCTGTATGGTGGGCATGGACGGGGCATACGCTGTTTGCCAATCGCTTTGAAACCGGTGATACGCTGTATCGCACGCTGACATTGTTCCAAATGCTGTGCGCTATTTCGCTTTCCGTTTTCATCAATCCCGATTTCGACCCGAACTATCAGGGGTTTTTGCTGTCTTACGCAGCATTTCGCGCCGCCTTGGTCTTGATGTATGTGCGCGCCTCTTGGACCTGTCCTGAAAGCCGAAAGGTGAGCACTTACTTGGCCATTGGTTTTGGCGGCGGCGTATCGATCAGCCTGTCGTCGTTGTTTTTTGACGGCAATTGGAAATATATTGTTTTGTATGCAGGCATCGCCTTTGATCTGGCCGTACCCCTGTTGGGTCGTGCGCGCTTGAAAACGCTTCCCGTTGAACCGCACCACCTGCCTGAACGCTTTGCGCTGTTGGCCATCATCGTGCTGGGAGAATCGGTCGTGAACTTGTCGATCTCTTTGGAAGCGTCTTCTTGGAATTCCGGCATGATCACAGCGGGACTGGCCGGCTTCGTAATCATTGCAGCCTTGTGGTGGGTCTATTTTGACATCACCGAAACGGCTGTCATGGGCAACACACAGGGTGCCGGTCATGCCATCATTTATGGTCACCTGTTCATCTATGCCGGGTTGTCCATGCTGGCAAATGTATTGAGCTACGGCATTCATCCCAAAATTGGGCTTGGCGATCACAAGCTGCTGGCAATCTTGGCCCTGTTCCTGATTTTGACGCCAGTCTCCGTCCTTCAATACGTCTATTGCGCCCGCGCGGAATGGAAACGCATTGCTTTGGAGGGGGCTGGCATCGCGGCCCTGGCAGGCCTTGCTCTCACATTTGCAAGCTCGCCCCCACTCGTCGTTGGCGCCCTGACGATAGCCTTTATCCTCTACGCCGCATTTGGTGTCGCCCGATTGCAGCGCATGTCCGCACATATCGATAATCCAGTTTCAGGCTGATCCTTACTCGAATTCCATCTGCATGAATACGGCTTGCGCGTTGCGCTTGCTGATCTGGTCGAACA
>Ga0209344_10000970_pt1 | contig 42234 bp, 36 predicted proteins | sample Cruoilmetagenom6_FD_187293 | JGI IMG/M metagenome (GOLD analysis project Ga0209344, IMG submission 187293) | Oil polluted marine microbial communities from Coal Oil Point, Santa Barbara, California, USA - Santa Barbara Oil Seep Sample 6 (SPAdes)... | ecosystem: Environmental > Aquatic > Marine... | reverse complement strand
GCTGGTTCTGCCGGGTCTCGGGCTGCAACCTGCGCTGCACCTGGTGCGACACGCCCTACGCGAGCTGGAAGCCCGAGTTCACCAAGCGCACCATCGATGAGCTCGTCAAGGACGCCAAAGCCTCAGGCACGAACCACGCCGTGCTCACCGGGGGCGAGCCGATGCTCTTCGAGCAGCTTGTACCACTCTCGAACCAGCTCGTCGCCCATGGATTCCACATCACCATCGAGACCGCCGGCACCCTCACACTCCCGGGCGTCTCCTGCCACCTGATGAGCCTCTCGCCCAAGCTGGCCAACTCAACACCGACACACGACCCCCGAGACCCCGACGGCCAATGGGCCGCCCGCCACGAATCCCGTCGGCTCAACTTCGATACCCTCAACGAGCTCATCCGCTCCACCCCCGATCGCCAGCTCAAGTTCGTCGTCGCCGACCCGTCGGACCTGGCCGAGATCGACTCCGTCCTTGCCCAGATCCGGGGCTTTGTCCCCAGCGATGTGATGCTGATGCCCGAGGGCGTGGCCGTGCCGGACCGGGAATCGATCCAGTGGATCCTCGACGAGTGCCTCAGCCGAGGCTGGACCTACTGCCCCCGCCTGCACATCACCCTCTTCGGCGACACCCGAGGCACCTAAAACCAGACCCGCGGGCCTCCCCGCTCCTACGATCCCCGCATGATCTACCGCGTCTGCAAATCTTTCGAAATCGAGAACGGCCACATGCTCTCCAAGCACCCCGGACGCTGCAGAATGCCCCACGGGCACTCGCGGAAGGTCGAGCTGGTGATCGCGTCCGATCATCTCGATGACAACGAGATGGTCTGCGATTTCAAATCGCTCAAACTCGCCGTAGAGACCTATATCGACCAATATGACCACGCGTTGATGATCAACTCGGACGATCCGTTCCTAAAAACAATCCCCGAGCAATATTCTGAGCGTTTGATCGTTCTTGAAGGTGAGGACCCCACGACGGAAGTCCTCGCCAAGCGCATCTATGACTATGTGGCCCAACAGATCAAAGCCGGCGGCTCCTACACAGACCCCAACGGGCATGTGTTCACGCTCCCGACCCACCTCACGCTCGAACGCGTCCGCGTCAGCGAGACCAGCTCGAGCTGGGCGGAATACGGGATCTGAGAACCCCAACAAGCTGCCAGAACCGATGTCTGCTGGAGCCTCCACTCGCTGGGCGCTGCCACCGCTTGGCCTTGCGCCGGTATATTCGTTCGCAGACTCTGTATGTATAAAGGAACCGATCACATGAAGCACACCACCAAAGCCACTTCACGCCTCGCAACGATCGCCCTGCTCGCCCTGGCCCCGACCATCAGCCTGGCGCATCCGCTGGCTCTTCCTGCTGCCGATCCCGACCCATCGCAGCAGCACGCGATGGACATGGCCTTCAATATCTCCGACGCCTTCGAATACGCCTCGGCCAAGATCGAGCCCTCCGTCGTGCACATCACCGTCCGCAAGCCCGCCACCCGCACACGGCGCGGCGTCAGCGCCCCGAGCCAATCCGGGCTCGGGTCCGGGGTCATCGTCGACGAGCGCGGCTACATCATCACCAACAACCATGTCATCGAGCAGGGCAACGACATCATCGTGCGCCTTAACGACGGACGCGAGATGAGCGCCGAGCTCGTCGGCACCTTCCCCGAGAGCGACATCGCGGTGCTCAAAGTCGAAGCCACTGACCTCACCCCTGCGAGCTTCGCGGATTCAGAAGCTGTGCGCGTCGGCCAGTGGGTGCTGGCCGTGGGCTCGCCCTTTGGATTCGAGCAAACCGTCACCGCCGGCATCGTCAGCGCCAAGGGGCGGGGTTCGCCGAGCTCGGGCACCAACGCAGATCGCAGCGATGGGCTCCAGGAGTTCATCCAGACCGACGCCGCAATTAATCCTGGCAACTCTGGTGGCCCGTTGGTCGATCTGCACGGTCGAATCATCGGGATCAACACCGCGATCATCTCACGCACCGGGTCCAACAACGGGCTGGGCTTCGCGATCCCCGCGGACATCGCCGAGTCCGTCACCGACCAGCTCATCGAGAGCGGAAGCGTCCGCCGGGGCTGGCTTGGAATCTCCATGCTCCCCCTCGACCCGGCCGAAGCACACCGCCTGAAAATCGACGGCGGCGTCGAGATCCGCACACTCATCGGCGAAGGGCCGGCCAAAAAAGCCAAGCTCCGCGCCGGCGACATCATCACGGCCGTGGGCGGACGCACCACCGAGAACATCGTCCGCCTGTCCAACGCGATCATGCTCACCAAGCCCAACGACCCGGTGGACATCCAGTACCTCCGCGACGGCAAGCTGCGGACGGCATCGGCCATCGTGACCGATCGCGACGAGAGCATGTTCATCGCCCAGACCGGCGTCGAGCTCGAAGAGATCGGCGCGAAGCTCGCCGCCGGCGTGTACCGGATGCGCAACCGCTCGGTCGAAGGGTTTATTGTCACCGGGATCAACCGCGATTCACCGGCCGATGAACTCGGGCTGAGCCCCGACGATTTTATTTATGGCATCGACGGGCGCCAGTTCGCAAGCGTCGAGAGTATCCGCGACTACATCCGCGATCGCAAGAGCACAGAGCCGCTGAATCTCAACTTCTTCCGCAACCAACGGAACCTGTCCGCCGAGATCCAGCCCGATCTTGATGACTGATTGCTGACGACTTATTCAGCTGAGCCGTGCTCGGAGAGCATCGCCAGCTCCGGGTCCTCGATCTTCGGGTTCTTGCGTTCGATTTCCACATTGCCCGTCCAAGCGATCCGCACAACATGCACCAGATCGTCGAAGATCATCAGCAGGCTCGGGAGCACCAGCAGGATAATAAAGGTCGCGCTCATCAGCCCGAACGCGATCGTGATCGCCATCGGGATCAGGAACTGGGCCTGGAAGCTTTTCTCCATCATCATGGGCAAGAGCCCGAGCACCGTCGTGATCGTGGTCAACATGATCGCACGGAAGCGGGCCTGCCCGGTGAGCACACCGGCTTCGTACACAGTCTTGCCGGCGCGGCGCTGCTCGTTGAAGAACTCCATAAAGATCAGCGAATCGTTCACCACGATCCCGGCGAGGGCGATGAACCCAATCATCGACAGGAAGGTCATTGAGCTGCCCATTATGATGTGGCCCCAGATCATCCCGATGAGCGCGAACGGGATCGCGAGCATCACAACCAACGGCTGGATAAAGCTCGAGAACAACCACGCGAGCACCACATAGATCAACCCCATCGCCAGCACCATGCCCACGGGCAATGAGCTCATCGAATCGGCGAAGTCCTTCTGGCGTCCGCGTTGGACGAGTTCTACGCCGTGGAGATCAGAGATCGCATCGACCAAGCGGGGCTTGATCTTCATCGCCAGCTGATCCGGGTTCTCCATCGCCCGGTACACATCGGCGACCACCGAAATCTTCCGCTTGCGATCGAGCCTGCGGATGGTCGCAAAGGCCTGCGATTCTTCGATCGTCGCGACCTCGCCCAGAGGCACCGCCACACCCATCGGCGTGAACACATACATATCCTCGATCTGCACCGTCGATCGGCGGATCCGCTCGGGCACCGTCACCCGCACATCGATATCCTCGCGATCGCCCGCGAAGGTGAACGCCTCGAGCCCGAAGACCGCCGCCTGGATCTGGCGCCCAAGGTCCGCCCGGGTGAACCCGAGCTCCGACGCACCGTCGCGGAGCGTGAACCGGAGCTCGCGCTGGCCGCGATCCGAATCGTCCGAGATCGAATGCACGGCTTTGTACTCTTCAAGCACCAGCTTGATTCGGCTGACGGCCAGATCAAGCTGCTCGATCGAATCGCCCACCACCGTGAAGTTGAGCGCCGGGCCGCTGGGCCCGCCCGAGACACCTTCAAGCCGAATGTTCTTGGCTTCCGCGATCGGGCCAACGGTTTCGAGGATCTCGTCGATCACCGTGGCGCTGTTGCGATCGCGGAACTCGGCCTCGGTGAGTTCCAAAATCAACTGTCCGAGATGAGACGACGAGGCATCGCCGCCCGCGCCCTCCAGATCGCTGACCGCGCCCGCGATCGAGAAGGTGGACTGGACTTCGGGGATCGCCATGCACACCGCTTCAAATCGGTTCACGATCTCTTGGGTCTTCTCGACCGGGGTGCCGATGGGCATCGTGATCGTGACATTGATCGTCTCGGCATCGTCGGTCTCGAAGAGAATAAACTGCAACCGCCCCGACGCGATCATCCCGATCGAAACAATCAGGATCGCCATCACCGACGCGAGCGACACATAGCGATACTGCATCACTTTCTTGAGCAGCCGGGCGTACGCGGGCACGATGGTCCCGGCGATGATGCGATCGCGCCAGTGGTCATACCGCGCCTCGAACCGAGCGATCCGGTGCTTCTTCTTGCCCTTCGCGCGGATCTTATCGACGCTCCGCAGCGAGTGCCCCATGTGCATCGGCAGGATAAAGAGCGATTCGATCAGCGACACCCCGAGTGCGCACCCCACCACCACGGGCATCACATTCATAAAGTCACCGACCTGCCCGTTCATCAATGCCAGAGGCATGAACGCAAACACCGTCGTGAGCACCGTCGACACCACGGGCCAGGCCACCTGATCGGTGCCGTTGACCGCCGCGACGAGCGCCGGCTCGCCCTTCTCATGGCGTGTCGTAATATTCTCGGCCACCACGATCGCGTCATCGACCAGGATACCGATCACAATGATGAGCCCGAACATCGTCAAGAAGTTCAGCGAGATATCCAGCCACGCCATCATCGCCAGCGTGCCCAGCAAAGAGACCACCAGCCCCATCGCGACCCAGAACGAGATCCGCCAGTTGAGCAGCAGCACCAGCGTGACGAACACCAGCAGCCCCCCATAGAGCGCGTTGCGGAGCAGCAGATCGAGCCGACCCTCGACAAAGCGGGCCAGGTCGGTCGTGGTTTCGAGCGTGCCCGGAGGCGCGGCCACCTGGTACCGATCATGCCCGATCTTCCACGCCGCGTATCGCTCGGAGCTATAGCTCGGATCGGGGCTCTCGATGAACGCTTCGCCCCCTTCTTTCTCGGCTTCTTTCTTGGCCTTGGCGTCCTGCATCTTCTTGCCAAAGCCCGCGAAGTTGAGCCCGACCTTCTCGCCCGTCGTCGCGACATACGGCTCGCCATTACGACCCGCGACATACTCCTTAACCAGCTCCGAGATCCGGATCACATCCTGATCACCCACCCGGAACACCGTCAGCGAGACCGTATCCTGCCCCTGGTACTTGCTCATCAGGTCCGAATCAACAAACCCGTCGTAGACATTGGCGACATCGCCCACGCGGACCACGCCGCCGTCGCCGCTGGCTTTGATGACGATGTCCCGAACGGTATCCGCCCGTTCCTCAACCCCCACCGAGCGGATAGAAATCGTGCTCGTCGAGGTCCGCACCGAGCCCCCGGGCAGCTCGATCATCGCCGAGCGGATTTTGTCGGCGATCGTCACCAGCGACACCCCGTGCTCGATCGCCCGCTCCGGGAGCACCTCGACGCGCAGCTCGTCGGCCCGCACGCCGCTGGTGGCGATATCCGTGATCTCGGGCAGCGTGAGCAGGTCATCGCGCGTCGCGTTGATGAAGGTCTTCATCGTGCGTTCGTCCGCGTCGCCATAGAGCGCGACGACAATCGCGGGCATGTTGGGCTCGAGGATATCGACGATGATGTTATCGACGGCTTCGGGCAGATCCTGGATCGCATCGACCTCGCGCTTCACATCCGCGAGCGCCTGCTGGATCGGCACGCCCTCCTGGAACTCGACCACCACGCTGGCCATGCCCTCGTTGACCGTCGAGGTGATCTCCTTGACGCCCGTCAGGTCCGCGACCGTGTCCTCGATCTTGGTCGCCAGCGCATCCTCGACCTCGTCGGGGGCCGCCCCGGGGTACGGGGCCGCGATGGTGACGATGCGGGATTCAACAAAGGGGAAGAACTCTCGCCGGAGCCCGGTCCCGAAGATCAACCCCGCGCCGATGATCGCGAACATCACCAGGTTGGCGACGACGGGCTTGCGGACGCCGAATCGTGCGAAGCTCATGGCGACACCTCATCTGATTCATCTGATTCTGTTGTTGCTTCTGTTTCTCCTGGCTCTGCATCACGCTTTGAGATTGCCGCGGCTGCCTGAGCCTCTTCAGCCGTCTGCACCCGCATCCCCGAGATCATCTGATCGAGCAGCGACACCACCACCAGCGATCCCTCGACCGGCTCGTACCCGGATTCAAGAGCCACCCACTGATCCTCGGTTGGATCCAGCTCGGGCAGCAGCGACTCGAAGCTGTACGCGATGCGGACGGGCACGATCTCGATGAGCCTCGACCCATCCTCTTGCTTGCTGGCGACGAATACCGTGTTGGACTGCACCGCCCGTCGGGGCAGGATCACCCGATCCTTCGGATCGTGCGTCACCACCCGCCCATGGACAAACTGCCCCGGGAGCAGACGATCGGGCGTATCTGGATCCTGCTCGACTTCAACAAACACCGTCATTGTTCGGCTCGCGCTATCCGCTTCGGGCGCGATGCGGGTGACCTGCCCCACCTGCTCGGGCTCGCCCTCGGGGTCCTGGACCCACAAACGCACCGGATCGCCCACCTTGATCCACGCCGACGAAGACGCCGGGACCTTGAGGGGAATTTCGAGTCGAGACAGATCAACCAATCGCGCGACGGGCGTACCCAGCCCGGCCCAATCGCCCACGCGGACATCGACCGACTGGAGCTCACCGGCGAATGGCGCCCGCAGCGCCGCGCGGGATAGGTTCTCTTTGGCGATCCGCTCGTTGGCCTGCTGCGATGAGCGCTCGGCTTCGAGCCTCGCCCGCCGAGACGGGATCAGATCGAGCTGCTGCTGGAGCACCGACTGCGCTCTTTGTGCCCGGAGCATCGACGCGAGCTTCTGATCGCGTTCGCCCGCGGAACCCACGCCGCGCGAGATCGCCTCGTCCATACGCTCGAGATCACGCTTGGCCGCCTGGATCTCTTCGTCCGCGTAGCCCACCTGGTTCTGGAGCTGCTCCTGCTCGACCTGCAAGCCGCCGATCTGGGCCTCGAGCGATTTGAGCGCCTGGCGCGCCGAATCGAGCGCGTTGATGTAGTCCGTGTCATCGAGCCGGACGATCAACGCCCCGGCTTCGATGCGCTCCCCCGCCTCGATCGTCTCGGGGCGTTCGACCACACGCCCGCCGACCTCCGCAACGATCTGTGCGCTGTTCATCGTCCGCGCGGTGCCGTAGCCGGACCAGAGTCGGCTCGCGGGTCGATGGTTGGACTCGATCGTGCGCACAACCGTGGCGATCGCTTCGGGCTCTTTCTTCTCGCTCTGCGCCTTGGTCGCCATGAGCAAGCCGAAGATCGCCCCGGCGATGACCAGCAACACAAAGATCGCCACGATCCTCGGCAACACAACCATGTACAACTTCGCGGAACGCTCGGCGCTGGGCCCGGTGGACTTCTTTGATGGCACGGGGTGCTCCTCGTCTATCACTCTATAAAAGAGCTCTCTATAAAAGGCTGCCCCAACGCATCCTCCTGGTGCACGCGCCCGAGCCCACAATCGTAGGCCCACTCCCAAGAACACTGGACAGTTTGGTGCGGATGTACCGATAACCACTCCGTGATTAAGTACATCGGTTCAAAGCGTCTCCTCGTCGATCAGATCGTCTCGCTGTGCAGCATCGCCGCGCCCGAGGGCGGGTCAGTCATCGACCTCTTCAGCGGGACCTCGCGGGTCGGGCACGGGCTTAAATCCGCCGGATTCGGCGTCCTGGCCAACGATCACAACAGCTACGCCCACAACCTAGCCATGTGCTACATCCAGACCCACGCCCCGAGCGTGCTCAATCAAGCCGCCAAGATCATTGACGAACTCAACGCGATCGCCCGATCCACCCCGATCGACGAAGCCGCCCCCGCGGGCTTCGTCACCCAGACCTACTGCCTCGACTCGCGCTTCTTCCACCCCGACAACGGACGCCGGATCGACGCGATGCGCACCCACATCGAGACACTCAGCCTCTCGCCAGAACTCAAATCTGTGGTGCTCACGAGCTTGATCGAAGCCGCGGACCGGATCGACTCCACCACCGGCGTGCAGATGGCCTACCTCAAAGCGTGGGCCCCGCGTGCCCACAAGCACATCGAGCTGCGCATCCCGGACCTGCTCGCCCACCCGCTCAACCGCCCGTGCAGCGCCCATCGGCTCGACGCGACTGATGCGGCCCGCACGCTCTCGGCGGATATCGCGTATCTCGACCCGCCGTACAACCAGCACTCGTATCTGGGCAACTACCACATCTGGGAGACGCTGGTCCGCTGGGACCACCCCGAGGTCTACGGCATCGCGTGCAAACGCATCGACTGCAAAGAACGCAAAAGCCCCTACAACTCCAAGGTCAAGATCGCCGAGGCGTTCGACACACTCATCGACTCGATCGACACCGACACCCTCATCGTGTCCTTCAGCGACGAGGGCTACCTCGGTCGCGACCAGATCGAGCATATATTGGCCAAACGCGGGCCCGTGGTCGTGCTCGATCGCGATCACCCGCGCTATGTCGGGTGCAAGATCGGCATCCACAACCAGAGCGGCAAGAAGGTCGGCAAGGTGGGCAAGGTCCGCAATACCGAGTACTTCTTTGTCGCCGGGCAGGGTGCCCAGCTGGTTGCTCGCGAGCACAAAGAACTCGTCGCAGCCTAACACAAACTATTCGTGGGCAAGCGTTTACCGATTGTTCTCGCCGCCAATTTCCTGCCAGCGCACCACGCGCACCTTGTTCGATGGCGGCACGAACGCGCTCGCCGGGATCACCTCTTCGAACTCATCGCCCGGCCCACGCCAGGTCAGGAAGAGCCCCGCTTGCGACCAGCCCTCCATCATCTGGACCTCCAGCTCGTGCACGCCTTGCTCAAGATCAATCGTCCCCGATCTCCAGCGGTATGAATGGCTGCCCGTGTCCGAGACCACCGTCTGGCCGTCGATGATCAATCGGGCATACTGATCCGAGCCCAGATTGAAACTCCATGTGCCCGAACGCGGGACATTGAGCTCGCCCCTCGCCCGGATCGCAAAGTAGTCCGCGTTGATCTCGGGCGTAAAAGTACTCTGCGTGATGTTCCAGCTGATCCGAGGCTCGATGGTCGTCTTCGTGGGGTCGTCCCAATCAATGGTATCGAGCGTTTCGCCCCGCACGATGTTGTACCAATCAGTCGTGATCGCGGCTTCCCCGTCATCAAAGATCGGCTCGATGTCATACGCATCGAACGCGCTGGCCGGGATGATCTCTTCGACACTCGATTCCGGACCTCTCCAGGTGACATTGAGCCCCGATTCGGACCAGCCCTCCCAGAAGCGCACCTCGAACTTGTGCTTGCCCTGCGTCAGGTCGATGCTCCCGCCGCGCCAGCGGTACGAGTGGCTGGAGGCATCCACCACCACCGGCTCGTCGTCGATCAGCAGGATCGCGCTCTGATCCGAACCCAGATTGAATGTCCATACTCCGGGCTCGGGGATATCGAGCTGGCTGATCAGGCGCAGCCCGAAGTAGTCGGTCGGGCCATCGGTGTAAAACTCGCTCGATGAGCGTTGCCAAGAAACATTCTCCACGATCGTCGAGCTCGAATGCTCGGCGTAATCGATCTGCCCCGCATTCGACGCGTGGCGTGCGTTCTCTGTCCAGTACGCACGCAGCCCGCCGCCTGGCTCGAAGGGCGATTCGGTGGTCTGCAAGGAGTAGGCCGTGCGCGGGATAATGATGTCCGCTGGGACAGTCGGCCCGCGCCACGCGACATTGAGTCCCGATTCGCTCCAGCCCTCCCAATAACGCACCTCGATATCATGCTTGCCAGCCGAGAGATCGATCGTTCCTGATCGCCAACGGTACGAGTGGCTGGTGCTGTCCACGATCACGGGCTCATCGTCGATAAACAGCATCGCGCTCTGGTCAGAGCCCATCGAGAAGGTCCATGTCCCGCTGGCGGGCACATCGATCTGCCCGAGCACACGGGCCCCGAAGTAATCGCTGGAGGTATCGTCATCGAATGACCCGTTGGTCAGCCGCCAGGCGATGTTGGGGATCACGGTCGCGTGATCGTGGGTCGCGTAGTCAATCTGCCCGACATTCGATGCCTGGCGCGCGTTGGTGTTCCAGTAGGCGCGCAGCCCCCCGCCGCCCGAGTCGTAAGGCGTCTCGATCTCGTTGTGCGTAAAGGCGCTCGGGGGGATCACCGTCTCGACCCCGCCCGGGGGCGTCCACGAGGTCACCAGCCCCGCGCTCGACCAGCCTTCCCAGTAACGCACCTCGAAGCGGTGGAGCCCGGCTTCGAGATCGATCGTGCCGCTCTGCCAGCGGTACGAATGGCTTGAATCGTCGTTGATGACCATCTGCCCATCAATGAACAGCTGGGCCGACTGATCCGCCCCGAGCCCGAACCGCCAGACCCCGTCCACCGGGATCTGGATCAGCCCCGCCGCCCGGAGCCCGAAGTAATCTGATGCCACCCCGCCCTGGGAGGTTGATGAACCGTCGTCGTTGGTGATGGTCGTGCCGGCGAAGGCCCCGTTGGTCAGGTTCCAAGAGATATTGGATTCGAAGGTCATCCGATCGTAGTTCTGCCAATCCAGATGCCCGACCTTGGACGCGTGACGCGCCGAATCGATCCAATAGACGCGGAGCCCGTCGCCGCCGTAGCCCAGCACGGGTTCCTCGTCGGCGTGCGAGAACGCGGACGCGGGGATCACCTGTTCGAACTCATCGCCCGTCCCCTTCCAGGTCAGTACCAGCCCAGCGCTCGAGGTCCCATCCAGATACTGGACCTCGATATCGTGGAGCCCGGCTTGCAGGGTCTTGGTGCCGTGCTTCCAGCGGAAGGAGTGCGAACTCGAATCGTCGACCACGGGGACGCCGTCGATGAGCAACCGTGCGGACTGATCGGACCCGATGCCGAATCTCCACGATCCGGTCGAGGGGATGTCGATCTTGCCCACGAAGCGCATCGCGAAGTAGTCGGTCGGGCCGCCGGTGACGAATGAGCCGTTGGTCCGTGGGTAGTAGATGTTCTGGACGGTGTCCATCGAGTCGTAGTTGGTCCAATCGACCTGCCCGACGCCGTTGGCATGGCGCACGCTGTCGTAGCGATAAGCGCGCAGCCCGCCGCCCGATGCCGGGTTGGGCGCCCCATCCCCGGGGCGGAAGGCGCTCGATGGGATAATCTGGGAGAACGAGCTGCCGGGCGCTTTCCACGCCACCGAGAGGGCCGCGTCGCTGGTTTGTTCCCAGAACCGGACCTCGATGGTGTGATCGCCCTCAGCGAGCACGACGGAGCCCGACTTCCATCGGAAGCTGTGGGCGTTTGGATCGTTGACGATCAGCTCGCCATCAATATAGAGCGCCGAGCCGTCGTCGCTGCCGAGCTCAAAGGTCCACAGCCCGGTTTCGGGCACCGCGAGCACGCCGTGGAACCGAGCGGCGAACCGATCAGTCGGGCCATCGACAAGGAAACTTCCTCTGGTTTTACCAAAATGCAAACGCTGGACCGTCGTGACTTTGTCGGCGTTGGTCCAATCGATCTGCCCGACATTGGTCGCGTGGTACGCGTTGTCGTACCAATAGGCCCAGATCCCGTCGCCCACATCCCCAGCAAAGTCCGGGGGCGTCGCCGGCGAGGAGAACGCCTCAGCGGGGATCACCTCCGCGGCGTCCATGCCGGGCCCGTCCCACATCGCGGTGACCCCGGAGTGCCCGGGCCCTTGAAAATACCAAAGCTCGAAGTCGTGGAGCCCCGCGTCGAGCCCGACGATGTTGCGCACCGTGCGGTAGGAATGGAGCCGATCGTTCTCCACCACGGGCGAGCCGTCGATGAACAAAATCGATCCATCGTCGCTGCCCGTGCTCAGGGTCCAGATCCCGCCTTCAGGGATATCAATCTGCCCCATAAAACGGACCGCGAAGTTCGTCGTCGGCCCATCCTCATAGAACGGCTGGGTGTTATTGGTGTAGTCGATGTTCTCGACTTGTGTAAGCTGGTCATAGCTGGCCCAATCGACATGCCCGAGCTGTGAGACTCCCGACGCATTCGTCAGCCAGTACGCGCGCAGCCCCGGCGTCGAGCCCCCATCATCGCCAATCGCAGGCCACGAAAGGACGCAGAGACACAGGAGCATCGAGAAGAAACGCATCGGTAGGGTGGGTTGAGTAGGCATCACCTCTGATATCGAGCGCCGACGCCCGGTGCGTCACCGCCCCCGGGTAATCCCAGCCAACACGCGAGTTTGAGTGGTCAGCCGTGCGATGTGCGCGGGTTAGGCAATCCAACCGCGTCCGATAGCTACTTCGGCTCACTGCGCAACGATTCAGCGATCCCGATCTCCTGCAAGCGCATGCTCGCCTGATCGAGGGCTTCTTTCGCGTCGTGGAACGCGTTGGGCTCGACCGACCGCCAGTCGGCTTTGGCTCGCTCGATGAATCCCATCAACGCCCCAAGCTTCTCATCAAGTTCTTGGCGATAGTCGTTTTCGAGCAGGTGCGCAAAGCGCTCGACGCGCTCCGAGATCCACTTGAAATCCAGCGACGAGTTTGTGACCAAATCCACCACCTGGTGCTGGGTCATGTCGTCGCGTGCGTGGGTGAGGCTCTCTTGCTCGATGCGATCGACCTCGCCAGGCGTGAGCCCGTGGTTGGGCACGATCTGAATCGATGCTCGTTTGCCCGAGCGTTCTTCGAGGGCCGAGACATTGAGCACGCCGTTGGCATCGACGAAGAACTCGACAACCAGCTTGGGCACCCCCGCGGGCATCGTCGGGATCCCCCGCAGGTCAAACACCCCGAGTGTGCGACAGTCCGCGACCATCTCGCGCTCGCCCTGCACGACCAAGATCTTGACATTGACCTGCCCATCGACGCTGGTACTGAACCGCTCGACCGCCCGGGCCGGCACGGTCGTGTTCCGCATGATCAGCTTGGCCACGGCTCCCCCGGCCGTCTCGATCCCCAGCGACAGCGGGATCACATCCAAGAGCAGCGAAGAAGACTTCGCCCCGCTCGCGCTGCCAGCGATGATCTGGGCTTGCAGGGCCGCGCCCATCGCGACGACCCGATCCGGGTCGATCGCGGTGTAGGGCTCAACGCCGAAGAAATTCTTGACACGCTCGCGCACGCACGGGATGCGCGTCGAACCGCCCACCATCACCACGGCATCAACCTTCAACGAATCTTCGCCGACCGCCTTGCTCGCGTCGCGCAGCGCCCGATCGCACGCGCTGATCGATCGCTCGACCCAACCCCGCAGCATCGCTTCGAGCTCTTCGCGCGTCACAGTCCGGGCGTAGGTCTGCCCGTTGCCCAGATCGATCGCGACCTGGGCCGACTCGTCGCTCGAGAGCTTGTGCTTGACGCTGCGGGCAAACTCAATCAGCGCCCGCTTGGTCGAGCCATCGAAGGCATCGAGCCCCTTGCTCTTCATCGCTTCAATATTCGACGCGCTCCCCTGCCCGAGCTGCTCGACGATCTCCGTGACAAACAGCTCGACGATCAGGTGATCGACATCGTCGCCGCCAAGGTGCGTATCGCCGGCCGTGGCGAGCACCTGGAAGAACTCGGTCGCGTTGTGCTCGTCGCCGGGGATCAGCTTGAGGATAGAAATGTCGAAGGTCCCCCCGCCCAGGTCGTACACCGCGATCGTCTGGGCGTCGTTGGCCCCGCGCGAGCGGATCCCATACGCCAAAGCCGCGGCCGTGGGCTCGTTGACAATCCGGACGACTTCTAGCCCGGCCAACCGCCCGGCGTTGCGCGTCGCTTGGCGCTGGGCATCATCGAAATACGCCGGCACAGTCACGACCGCTTTGGATATCTCCATCCCCAGCGCCTCTTCTGCTCGCGCCTTGAGCGCACCGAGGATCGCCGCCGAGATCTCTTCGGGCGATCGCAGCACGGCGCCATCATCCGTATCTATGCTGACCTTGATCGTGCCGTGCTCGCCGGCGACGACCCCGTACCCGAGGTACTTGAGATCCGCCCGCGCATCGTCGAGCGATCGACCCATGAGCCGCTTGACCGAGTTGATCGTCCGATCCGGGAACTCAATCATCCGCCCCGCGGCCGCCTCGCCAACCACCACCGAGCCGTCCCGATCAATCCGCACCACCGAGGGCATCAGCTGCTGATCGTCCCCCCCAAGCACCCGCGCCCCCTGCTCGTCGGCGAAGGCGACGATGGAGTTGGTGGTGCCGAGATCGATCCCGATGATGGGGTTTTTTGCGTGATCAGTCGTGGTCATACAGAACGATAGGGGCGGTGAGAACGGATCTCAGCGAAATTCAGGCCCGTCAGCTGGTGCGCTTCTCTTTGTGCTCAGGCTTGTTGCGGATATCGATCCAGTATTCTTCTCGCACATCATCGTCGATCTCGACACCGCCTGACCCCGCCCAGTGCCGATCTTGACCGTTCTTCTTGCAGCCGGAGATCCAGTACTCCTCGCCGGTCTCCACATTGAAATAGTTCCCGCTGCAACCAGCACCCTTGAGCGTTTCAAACCGTGCACCGCCATAGTACACCGAGCTGCCTGACTTCGAGAATCTGCACCGCCCAATGCGCGCTGGCCCACTATCGCCGCAACCGCTCTTGAGTTCTATATACATGATCCGTATCTTCAAAGAACACCCTTCCGAACAATGAATGGGCAGGTCATTTTCATTCCGACACATGCAGGTGCCGAAGACGCCACCAGCATGGCACCCGGCACTGCCGGGCCACTCGCCAACTCTAAAGGACGCTACTCAATATTGTTGCTCTATTCGAGACACTCGAAACACGCCAAATCCCCACTTGGGAAAAACTACCTTTTACATGCGCAACACATTTTGTAGTGAAAGTTTTTGGAAGAACAACTTTATGCGATTCCGCGAATGATTTAAAGTGCTTTTTCCACGGATCAGAACTGTCATATACCGAAACTCTAAAAGGCAATTTCTGAAAATTGAATATTTTGCTAAGAAAATCGCATCGTACACCAGCACTATTTACCTGGGCATGTTTGAAATATCTATTGAAATTTGCATCAAGCCCTGCCACCATGAAAAACCTGTTCACTGACTGGCCTGGATCACTTCGAACAAATTCAAGCCGAAGTAAATCATCAATAATTCGCTGTGGACGAACACTAGAACCAACCCATTTTGCCTCAATCGCTGTAACGATGCGATTCTTGTCACGGCTGAAAAGCGCGTAATCAAGCTGCCTGGGCCTGCCACTAGTATTCTGTTGCAAAGATGGAATAGTCCACTCTAACTGAATTTTTCCGCTATGGTGTGCTTGTAAATATTCACCAATCGGCTGTGCTAGATATGACTCCGAAAGGAGCGATTTACGATTGCAGGAAATTTGAAAATCCAACCAGCTTTGAACTGTCCCTGCTAATCCTTCTACAGTTTTTTCATTCATGATATTCTTCGGCCTCCGGTTCTCCGTCCGGGTGTTGGCCACACGGTGAAGCCTTGAGCATGATCTTAGCTACTTCTTCGATAGACACCTGTTGAGGCTGGAATAAGCAGAGCACCAATCAATTTTCCTACTCCCGAATCCATGCGTAATCCGCGAGCTGTTGGATCAAGTTGTCCGCAGAATCGTCGGTCACGAACCATCGATCGTTCTTTTGCTGTGATCGAACCTCGATCTCTGTCCTCAAACGCTTTGAAAAACCGGTTCTGCTTCGTGTGTTGAGTGCATGCTCTGCCTCTGTCTCGTTGACCAACTCCCAGATCAGATCGAGCTGCTCGCGGCTCAGCGGCCGAATGATCGGGGGGTAGGTGCTCGAACTCGATCCATCGCCCACCGACACCCGCAAGTCGCCCGCGGCATCGACGATGTACCTGGCCGAGCGATTGATGACCAGCTCGGCGTCCTCGCTCCCAACCACCACCACCCCGAGCGTGAAATCAGTGGGGCGTTGATCTGGGCGATTGATAGACCCGGACGAGGCACACCCCCCAAGCCCAAACAGAGCGACAAGGAGCACGGGCAGGATGATCGAGCTGATCCGGCTGATTCTGTTGCAATTCATCATCTATACAGTGTATGTCAGCTCGGTCACCATGCACAAACGGGCACCGGGGACCTATTGTTGGCTCCCATGGATATTTCACTTCGCTGGCTCAACCAATACCTCGCCCCCTCGGACCTGAGCGCCGAGCAGGCGGATCACATCCTCACCGAGGCCGGGCTGCCCATCGAGGAGTACAAAGCCGGGATCGACGGCGATGTGATCCTCGATGTCGAGGTCACCTCCAACCGGGGCGACTGCCTCGGCCATGTCGGGTGCGCCCGCGAGATCGCCGCGGCTCAGTACGCCGACAAACCACGCCAGCTCGTCATGCCCGCGCTCAAGGACATGGACCTGGGCGCACCGATCGGCAGTGAGCTCACCCTCGACAACCAAGTGCCCGAGCTGTGCCCGCTCTTCACCGCGCGCCTGATCCGTAATGTCAAGGTCGGGCCATCGCCGGTGTGGCTCAAAGACGCCCTCGAATCGCTCGGGCAGCGCTCGATCAATAATGTGGTCGACATCACCAACTACATCACGCTCGAGCTGGGCAATCCGTGCCATGTGTTCGATCACGCCAAGCTCGCCGGCGGATCGCTCGTCGTCCGCCACGCCAAGCAGGACGAAGTCGTCAACACGCTCTACGCCGGCGAACATAAGCTCAGCCCCAAGGACCTCGTCGTCGCCGACGCCAACGGCCCGCAATCGCTCGCCGGGATCATCGGCGGGCACGATTCGCAGGTCGATGAATCCACAACGACGGTCGTCTTCGAGATGGCGACCTGGGACACCGTGAGCGTGCGCAACACCGGACGCAAGCTTCAGATCCGCACCGACGCGGCCTACCGCTTCGAGCGCGGGATCGATCCGCGGAGCATCGACTACGCGGCCCGGCGAGCGGCCCAGCTCATCTGCGAGGTCTCGGGTGGGCAACTGGCCGAGGGCGTGCTCAGCGAAGGGTCGCCATTGCCAAGCGACACCGTCATCGCCCTGCGTCCGCAGCGGTGCGACCGGATCTTGGGCATCCCGACCGCGCCCCAAGAGATGGCCAAGCTGCTCAACGCGTTGTCCTTCTCGACCACGATTGACAGCGACGGCGTGCTCCAGTGCACCATCCCCCCCCACCGCAGCCACGATGTGCTCCGCGAGATCGATCTGATCGAAGAGGTCGCCCGCGCACGCTCGCTCGGTGTGATCCCGATCCAGAAAACCCTGCCCGTCACGGCCCGCGAGCCTCAGGAGTCCGAACGCGCTATGAGCGCGATCGCGAAATCACTCACGGGCATGGGCTTCTTCGAGACCATCACCTTCTCGTTCACCGCCCCCAAGCTCGGCAAGCTCTTCCAGCGCGAGGGCACGGACCTCGTGGCCGTCGACGATGATCGGCGCAAGGCCGAGCCGACACTCCGCCCCAGCGTGCTCCTCGGCTTGCTCGCCTGTCGCCACACGAACCAGAGCGCCCGCGCCCAGCTCCCCGGCGGGATCCGTCTCTACGAGGTCGCCCAGCGCTTCGCCCAAGACGCCGGCACGACCAACTCGTCCGAGCAACGCACCATCGCCATGCTCATGGATGTGGATTTCACGGGCAAGAAGCCCAAGCACGAGGACATCCAAGCCGCCATCCGCATGATGCGTGGCTCGATCGACACGATCGTCTCCACAACCTTCGGCACCAACGCCAAAACCATCATCACGCCGACCAAGCCCGAGCATCAGGGCTTCGATGCTGACGCCCATGCGACGGTGAGCGTGAGCCTCAACGGGCAGACCACCGAGATCGGCTCCTTCGGGCTCATCTCCAAGGCGGCGCTCAAGGCCCATGATCTCGATCACCCGCTCGTGGGTGCGGAGCTAATCCTGTCACCCATGATCGACGCGTACCCGCCGATCTCGCGTGCCCAGCACCTGCCCAGCTTCCCGGGGATCGATCGCGACCTGTCGCTGATCGTCGACGAGCAGGTCGGGTGGAGCCAGATCGAATCCGCGGCCGACGCCCTGAGCCTGGACCGATGCGTGGGCAACCAGCTCGTCGGCATCTTCCGTGGCAAACAGCTCGGCGAGGGCAAGAAATCCGTCACCGTCAGGCTCCACTTCCGCGACGACGATCGCACGCTCAGGCATGAAGAAGTCGACCCGCAGATCGATCTCTTTGCCAGCAAAGCGAAGGCCGATCTCGGGGCCGAGATCAGGACTTGAGTTGATTCAGGCCCTGCTGGACGAACACCGCCCCAGCCGACGGCGTACTGAGTTGGACTCCCCAGCCTCGCGAAACGCCCGTTTTTGCACGAACACAACATTTCGTGCATGTTCGGAGCATTTTCGACACCATATCGGAACATTTTTACGCTCTGCGGGTATACGATCCAAAGCAGGGCACCTATCTCAGGAATCGTTTGTTCGGAATCTGATCGTATTTTCAGCGAATCAGGCCGCTCATTCAGACCCGAGATTGAACCGAAAGCTAGAATACAGATACTCATATGGAGTACATCATGGAGGATAACATGACATCAATGACCACGAATCCAACCGCTGAACCAGCGCCAACACCAGCCGCCAACACCACCAAAGAACCCATGATCTGGGTCAATGGACAGATGGTGCCCAAATCACAAGCCAGCGTCTCGGTCTTCGACCACGGGCTGCTCTACGGCGACGGGATCTTCGAGGGCATCCGCATCTACAACGGCAAGATCTTCAAGCTCGAGCAGCACATGGATCGCCTGTACGAGTGCGCCGAGAAGATCTTCCTTGATATCGGGGTCTCCCGTGAGGAGATGATCCGCATCCAGCGCGAGTGCGTCAAAGCCAACAACATCACCAACGGCTACATCCGACTGGTCGTCACCCGCGGCGAGGGCACACTCGGGCTCAACCCCTACCAGTGCCCCAAGGCCGGCGTGATCTGCATCGCTGATACCATCTCGCTGTTCTCACCCGAGATGTACGAATCCGGGATGCGCGTCGTGCTCGCCAACCGCCCAAAGACACCCATCGAGTGCCTCGACCCACGGATCAAGACGCTCAACTACCTCAACAACATCATGGCCAAGTGCGAAGCGATCCACCTGAGCAAGAAGCTCGGGATCACCAAGCCCGAGGATCAGCTCCTCGAGTGCATCATGCTCAGCACCGAGGGCAAGGTGGCCGAGGGGTCGGGCGACAACATCTTCATTATCAAGGACGGCAAGGTCTTCACGCCGCCATCAGAGGTCGGAATTCTCGAGGGCATCACCCGGCGCTTTGTCAAGGAGACCCTGTGCCCAGCGCTCGGTCTCTCGATCGAAGAGAAGCTCTTCGAGCTCGACGAGCTGCTCGACGCCGACGAGGTGTTCTTGACCGGCTCAGCCGCCGAGATTATCGCGGTGCGTGAGGTGCTCAAGCACAAGAACCTCGAAGTGCTCTCGACCCACACCATCTCCGATGGCGAGGGCCCGATCACCAAGAGCCTGCGGGCCAAGTTCCGCGAAATCGTCACCTCGGATAATGTTCCCGAAGATTGAACATTAGAAATACAAACAAAATTTGATAACACGCCCGCAACTTGCGGGCGTGTTTTTTATACCATACACATATGAATACGCACACTATATCCATCATTGCATTGGCCTCTGGGCTGTCGATCAGCCTGGCCATCGTTGGCTGCACTCAGAAAATGCAGCGGGCCGACCAAGAAATCAATCAAGAAGCCGCAAGCACACAGCACGCCGACAATGAACACCACCCCGCGATCGAAAACATCCATGTCCTCTCGCCCGACCTGATCAGCGGCGGGCAGCCCGATGGCGCCATCGCCTACGACGAGCTGGCTGACATGGGCATCCGCACCGTGATCGGTGTCGATGCCACCCCGCCCGACAAGGCCCAGGCCGATCTCCGCGGGATGCGGGTGATCCATATCCCCATTGGGTACGACGGGATCAACGAGGAACGCGCCGAGCAGCTCGCCCACGCGATCCGCACGGCCGAGCGTCCGATCTATGTCCACTGCCACCACGGCAAGCACCGCGGGCCGGCCGCCCTGTGCGTTGGCGCGATCATGTCGGGCGATCTGAGCACCGCCGACGCGCTCGAACACCTGAAGGTGTCGGGCACCTCGCCCAACTACCCCGGGCTCTGGCGCGGGGTGGACCTGGCCAAACCCATGAGCGCCGCGGAGTTCACCAAGCCCGTCGAGCTGCCCGAAGAAGCTGACCCGGGCGACTTCGCCCAAGCGATGGCCCAGATCGATCAGCTCAACGAGCTGCTCTGGCTCTGCGCCGAGAACGATTTCGAGACGCCCGAGCACCACCCAGATCTGGTGCCCACAGCAATCGCCGGGCAGATCCACAACCTGCTGCGCGTGCTCGCTGTCGACCAACGCGTTGATGAAGAAGGCTTGTGGTTCAAGGAAGCCATGGACGAGTCGGTCATGCTGGCCGGGCAGGTCGAGACCCACATCGACAACGGCGAGATTGACCTGGCCAACGAAGCCCTCATCGCGATGAACGAATCCTGCGTGACCTGCCACGATGGGTCTCGAAACGAATAAGCTTTAATCGTTCACATGCATCAGCACCTTGATGCCGTCGCCGCTGATCATGGTCTCGAAGGCGGTCTCGAAGTCCTTGAGCGGGAACTCGTGGGTGATGATGTCGTCGAGTTCGAGCTTGCCCGAGAGCAGCAGCTGCTCCATCTGGTACCAGGTGTCCCACATCTTTCGGCCGTTGATCCCGAGGACCGTGCAGCCCTTAAAAATAATGTGCGCATTGAAGTCAAAGTCCACCGAGCGGGCGGGCAGACCGAGCAACGCCGCAGTGCCGCCGTTGCGCAGGGCGCGGAAGCCCTGATCCATCGCGGCCGGTGCGCCCGACATCTCAAGGAGCACATCAACGCCCTCGTGGGTGTCCTTGCGGAGTTGCTCGATCCAGCCGCTCTCTCGCGCGTCGAACGCATCCGTCGCGCCGAGCTTCTTGGCGAGTTCTAATCTTGGCGGGTTGATATCCGTGCAGTAGATCCGCGCAGCGCCCGCGGCCTTGGCCACGGTCACCGCCATAAGCCCAATAATCCCCACGCCCGAGATCAGCACGGTCTTGGCGCTCACCCCCGCGCTCATCACGGTGTGCACCGCGTTGCCCAATGGATCCAAAATCGCGGCGTACTTGTCGGGGATATCCGGATGTACCGGCCAGACATTCTCTTCGGGCACGACGATGTAGTCGGCGAAGCATCCATCGCGATCAATCCCGAAGATGGTTGTATCAGAGGCGATGTGCGCGTTGCCCGTGCGTGAGTTGTAGTTGGTCCCCGCGGACATGTGACCCTCGGCGCTGACGCGCTGGCCGATCTCGTACTTGGTGACAGCTGAGCCGATCTGTTCGATCGTCCCGACAAACTCGTGCCCGGTGATGACCCCCACGGGGATGCGCCCGCTGGCCCACTCGTCCCACTCCCAGATGTGGCGGTCTGTGCCGCAGATACCGACCTTTTTGATCTTGATCCGTACATCGCGCGGCCCGATCGACGGGATCGCGTGATCATCGCTGTACGCGAGCCCCACGCCCGCGTGGTGCTTGGTCAAACACCGCATCGTGCCGGTCGGCGTGTCTTGAGTCTGGGCTGGGCTCTGGGCTGAACTCTGGTTTGAGCTCTGGGCAGGGGTGGTCGTCATGGATATCTTTCAAAATGATCCCGATGCGGGCGTACAACAGGCAATCCGCCCCGCGTTCGGGCGTTGGATATTGTCCCGTCTATGCGTCGCTAGATCAATCGTGAGTGTGCAGATCATGACGAAACATGTCGAATCAGAGCAATTCATCCCCCCCCCGCCCCAACACCGATCAGCATCGAGCACAATCTGCCCCACCGATCATCCGAAATGACCTTCAACCGCCCGGGAATCGTACAATCGAACAGGATGCGTGGGGCGAGGATGTCCGATAGAATCTCAGAGAACCCCGACCCAACGCCCCCGCTGCTACCCCCAATATGAGCCAAATCGCCAACACATCCCGCTCGTACTTCTATGTCGCCAGGAAAACCACCGGCGGCAAAGCCATGGGCATGCGCTCGGCGCGCTCTCAGCGGGCACTGGCCCAGGAACTCAAGCTCGAAAAACAGATCCTCGTCCGCACCTGGAAGCTCCCGTCGTGGGCGACCAACGAGACGGAGATGACGCTCAAGGACCACGCGGATTTCAACGCCCAGATCGCCCAGCTCGTCAGCCGGGGCGTGCCGTTGACCGAAGCGCTCGAAGTGGCGGCCACCGTTGTCTCACCGAGCAACCGCGGGCGGATCGACCGATTGCGCGACGCCGTCGCGCAGGGGACCAGTTTTTCCGACGCGTGCAAGCAGGTGGGCAGCTTTGATTCGGTGACGATCGCGGTGTACAAAGCCGCAGAGAAAACCGGTGATCTCGCCGATGCGTGCGATCAGCTCGCCCTGGGCATCCGTCGACGGATCTCCGTGGCGGGCAAGGCGGCCACGCTGATGATCTACCCGTCGATTGTCCTCACCATCGCGTTCCTCGCGGCCATGGTCATGATCGTCATCGTCGTGCCCATGATCGGCAACTCGATGGTCGAGTCCGGGATCGACATCCCGTGGATCACCACGATGATGGTCCGCCTGGGCAACTTCCTCAAAGCCAATATCATGGTCGTCCTCGCTATCTTTGTGGTGCTGGGCGTCTCGGCCCTGCTGTTTCGCGCGGGGCTTGGCAAGCTGGCGATCCGGATCACCCGCAACGCGCCGTTCGTCAGCGAAGTCGTCAAGCAGCAAGAGCTCACCCGATTCTTCTCGGTGATGAGCTCGATGACCAAGTCGGGCATCCCGCTAGCCGACGCGTTGCAGATCAGCTCCGCGGTGATCACCCACCCGAATCTCAACAGCGATTTCCAGCGTATGCGCCAGCGATTGATCGAGGGCGGGGTCTTCCGCACATTGATTATGCAGGTCGAAGCCCTCCCCCAAGCCACCCGCAGGCTGCTCGTGGCGGCGGACCAAGCCGGCGATCTCGAGAGCGCGTTCGACGGGCTCGCCTCGTTGCACGCCGAGGAAGTCGACAAACGCACGGCCCGCCTGATGGCGGTGCTTGAGCCGTTGTTGGTGGTGATCCTCTTTGTGATTGTGGGCTCGATTATCCTGTCGATCATGCTCCCGATGTTCAATATGGCCGGCGGGGCGATGTAATCCCGGCGGTCGGGATGAAACCGGGCTGTCCTTTCGCCATACAATGCAATAAGCACACGACTCAACCATTGAACTCATAACGGCTTAGACGCCGAATTAGACCGAATCAGGAGAACCAGACCATGACCCCAACCACAACCACTGCCCATCTTGACGCACAGATCCAAACCCAGATCGGGCGCCGCTCAATGGGCCGCCACGCACGCCCCGGCTTCTCGATGATCGAGCTCGTCGCGGTGCTCGTGATCCTCGGGCTGCTCATGGCCGGCGCGGCCGTCGCGATCCCCGGGCAGATCAAGCGCGCCAAGATCCGCGTCACCAAGACCTCGATGACCACACTCAAGGCCTCGCTCAACAACTACATCACCCAGAACAACGGCACCGCCCCGGCGACCCTCGCCGAGCTGATCCCCGATTACATCGAGAAAGGCTCCGAGGTCGATTCCTGGAAAAACGCGTACTACTACGCCGCGACCCCGGGCACCGAGCACTCGTTCAATCTGGTCTCGAAGGGGCCCGACGGGCAGATCTCTACCGCTGACGACATCAACATCTGGACGATGGATGTGACCACCTCGGACTAACACCTCCCGGACGAGTCGCACAGTAATCGATCAGTGCATTGCGAGCTTCACGCATGAAGACCACGAACCCATCCAAGCCCCGCGCACACACCGCCCGCCGGCGATCATGCTGCGCGAACGCTCGTGATGGGTTCACCTTCCTCGAGTCCATCCTCGCCGTCGTGCTCCTGGCGATGGTCGCGATGACACTCTCCAACGCGTCCACGATCATCGTCAAGGCCCAGCACAAGATGGACCAGCGCCTTGGCGCCGGCGAGCTGGCCAACCGCTTGATCCTCCAGTACATCGACGAGCGGAGCTCACTGCCCGATTCGTCGCTGCCCATCGAGTACGATGTCGATCTCTACCGCTGGTCGCTCGAAGAGTCACCCGTGCAGTTCGAGTTCGATAATCAAGAAACCGAGGAATCCAACGCCATCGGCGGCGGCGTGAGCCTCGATCGGATCAAGCTCGTCACCATCAAGGTCTGGCTCGATGCCGACTCGGGCGGGTCGTTCGCCTACTCCTCGGCGGTGCCCAGCATCGTGCTCACCCGATTGATCGACCCCCTCGCATTCAATAACCCCGACTCGCTCGAGACCCTGCTCGCCAAGCCCGGCGGGATCGAGGAGTTCCTCCAGCCATTGCTTGAAGGGAACTGAGCATGGACACGGCAAACATCCAAAATCAGAAGCAATCACGGGCAGGCGCACGCGGGTTCACGCTCATCGAGCTCGTCCTGGCGATGGTGCTCGGGTCGATGATCCTGGCCGGTTCCATCGGCGTGTTCTCGGCGATGCGCAGCATGGAGACCTCGTTCGCCGCCCGCTTTGAGCGCACCAACGAGCTGCAGATCACCCAGATCATCATGACGAGGTCCATGCTCGGGCTGCAGATGCAAGAAACAGAGCGCAGCACGGTGACCCGATCGAACACGAGCGCTGATTCGGTCGCCGAACAGGAAGCCGAAGAAGCCGAGAGCCGGGCGCGGATCATCCTCGAGACCGACACCTCGATCTACCCGGACTCGACTCAGTGGACCCCGCAGCGTTTCGAGCTCGTCACCGCGACCCCGCCCGTGCCCATCGGGCTCGCGAGCCAAGCCGCGGGCTGGTATGTCGAGCAGGACCGGGTCGATTCGCTTGATTTCTCGGCATCCGATGGTTCTCAGGGCGCTGTCCGCGGCGTGTACGAGCTCCGCCCCGCCGGGCAGCGCGAAGCGATCATGCTCAAGCTCGGGCTCATTGCCCCCGGCGAGTTCGACACCCCCACCAACGAGAACGAGCTCTACGCCTTCACCAACGCGAGCTATCAGATCGCACTCAACCCAACCGAGAGCGGGCTTCAGTCTTCGCCGAACTGGACCCTCTGGTGGCGTCCGATCCTGTACGCCGAGGGGCGGATGCTCCTCGAAGGGCAGGGCCCATCGCCCGACACGCTGGGCACCAGCGAAGAGATCCGCTCGCGCCTCGCCGGGGCGGTGCCGCTGATGCACGGCATCGAACGCTGCAACTGGGAGATCTACAAGGGCGACGAGTATGTCCAGCTTTTCTCGGCGCTCGAAATGAAAGACCTGCCAGCGTACGCCCAGTTCGAGGTGATCCTGACCAACGGGCAGTACGCCAGCTGGATGTTCGAGGTGGACTGGGTGCTCGGCGATGACCCCAGCACGACGTCCTCGGGATCCAGCGGCGAGGACGAAGAAGGCGAAGGCAATGGCGGGCTCGACGGCGCCAACGACACAGGCGAGAACCGGGCCACCCGCCCGGGTCAGACCATCGATCCGGATCGCGCCCGCGTCTTCGACTTCAGGAACGATCGATGAATCGACCCCTACGAACAGAGCAAATCGCCCAAGCGGGCCATTGCCAGCGGCGTGGCTTTGCCATCGCGATGGTCGTCGTGCTGATGATCATCGTCGGGCTCGGGATCGGGCTGGCGATGAGCCGCTTTAGCGTCCAGAGCAAGACGATCGCTCGCCAGGTCTCGGGCTACCAGGCCCACCACCTCGGGCGTGGGCTCCAAGAAGCAACCGGGGCGTGGCTGCGCCAGCAGAACGGGCGCAACCTGCTCGATGTGCTTGAACCAGACACCGGGCACGCGATGGATATCCTGCTCGATGATGGCTCGACCGTGTCCGTCTACCTGCTCGACGCCCAGGGCGCGGCCCTGAGCAATCTCGCCGGGCGGACGGATCGAGAGATCGAAGAGGGCGGCGCGCTGCTGAGGAACCTCTCGCTCAACACCACCGACACCCAATACCTCCAGCTCACCCGCCCGTTCGGGCCCACCACAGTCAGTGTCCACTCGGCCTCGCCTTTGGTGCTCGATGCGGGCGCCCGCGTGGTCGCCCCGGAGCTCGCCGAGCGGTTCCTCGCCGGGCTCGAACTGCTCAAGAGCAACTCGGCCCAGATATCGCGGACCGAGCTGACCCGGGCGGCCAACGAGGCAGGATTGTCGGCGAACCAACGCTCCGCCGCCCTCCGGCTTTTCGCCACCGATATCGAGCTCTGGGCCGTCATCATCGAAGTTCGCGCCGGGCGCGGGGCCAATGAGGGACGCCTGATCTCACGCTACGGCGGAATCACACGAATCCGTACCAACAACCGCAGCGCATCGAGCAATGAAGTCGAGCTTGGTGCGTTCATCACCTGGAAAGAGATCCAGGGCGACTCGAAAGAGCTCGACCTGAGTGAACTCTATTGAATATCGGCTTGGAGCTCCAAATCGAGCGATCCGGGCGGGATTCTTGGTCGAATATGGGTGCCTGAGCCGATACGATCAGGGTGAAGAGTAAAGGATAACGCCAGATGACCAACCCCATTTCCAGATCCCAAGCCAGGAACCGAACCCTGGGCGCCCAAGCCGCCTGCGTGCTGTTCGTGCTCGCCGCCGCCGGGATTGGTGTCGCGGGGCTCCCCTCCCCGCCATCGCAGGCCGCCGTTGACCTCACCGCGACCAACACCACGAACACGGGCGGACTCACGGGCGGCACAGGGTTCACAGGGGGCAATCAGGGCATCAACTCCCAGTCCCCCAACGAGCAAGGCGATCTCTTTGCCTCTGCTCAGGTAGACACGATCGGGCTCGCCCAGCGCCTGGCGATGATCGACAACGCACCGGTGATCGACACCAAAGCCGTCGTCCAAACACCCACCGGCGAAGATCCGGAACCTGAACCCGTGCCCGCCGATGGCTTGATGGCCCGGCGTGTGCAGTACATCGGATACATCAACAATCCGCCGACCCAGCACGCCTTTATCCGCATCGACGGCAAGCAACGCGTCGTGGTCAGCGGCGGGATCGCTAAATCAGCCGACGAATCCTACCCGGACCTGACCGTCAAGAGCATCAGCCCCAAGAGCATCCAGCTCTCGGACGGCGAGGCCTCCGTCACGATCGCGCTGGCGAACCGGATCGGGCAATCGATCACGATGGCCGGCGGCGAAAAGGTCGAGGTCGCCGCAGAGAAACCCAACGGCTCGCTGCTCACCGAAGAAGATGAGGAATACATCGAATCGCTCAACCCTGGGCTGCGTCCATCAACCAGACGCCAGCTCGAACGCGAACGACGCGGGCTCCCCCCGCGAGAGGTCCGCCAGCCGCAACGCTCAAACACATTTGATGTGGGCGGGAACAGGCGTCAGCAGAACGATTAACGCATCGAGACTACGAACAAACCAGCAGCCGGGCATATTGGCCCAAGTATGAAACATAAGGCGGGACCACTTTGAGTGATCGTGTGTGCTATATCCGAAGATCAGACCGTGGAGCCGCCCTGCAAGGCGTTCGGCTCATCGGCGCGCACACCGATGACGCGTGGCACGCGGGCAACAACCTGGGCCCGACGATGGTCAGCGACTCGATCCGCCAGAGCGCCGGATGGATCCGCGATCGGATCCAGTCTCGCGAACTGGCGATGATCTGCCTGGACCCCGACGGCGCGGTCTGCTCGTGGGTCAAGCCCGAAGACGCGGACGCGACCATGCTCGAGACCGCCATCGAGGGCGCGGGCTCGGGCATCGATCAAGACCTGCTCGATCCTGAGGCCCACGCGGGCATCAGCGAGCGATTCCCGCAGCTGCCCCTTGAACTCAACTTCGAGCTGCTGCCCGCCGACGAAACATCGACCGGCTCGCGGGCCGCCGTGATGGCGTGCCCGGATATCCCTGGTCGATTGCTCAAAGACGAGCTCGATGCGATGGGCGTGCGGGTGGGGCGCTTTACGACCATCTGGCACGCGGGTGCCGCGGTCTGGGACCCGGGTGCGGACAGTGCTTCGCAGGCGGCCCAGCGGATCGTCTCTTCGGATACACCGATCGCCGCGTGCGTGCTGATCGATCCCACCGATGGTCGCCTGATCTGGACCTGGTCGCGTGAGGGGCGGTTGATCACCGGCGGGACCATCCGTATCCAACGCACTGGCACTGGTTCGGATTCGGGCTCGGGCTCACTCGTCCGCCAGCAGGACATCGCCCGCCTGGGCGCCGACTGGCTCGCGTGGTCCTCGCAGCTGGGCGTCTCGCCCTCGCGGATCGTGCTCGTCGGGAACCCGACACAGATCCAGGGCGAAGCCACCAACAGCGAGGGGGCCGAGCAATCCGCCCCACCGATGCGCGGCATGAGCCCCGGGCAGATCGGCATGGCGCTCTCCAAAGCCTGGCCGGGCGCGACGATCGATTTCATCGAGCACGACGACCCGATCGCAGAAACACTCAACAAAATCGCCACCGGTCAACGCGGGCAATCGCTCGAATCCCTCATCGGGCTCTCCGGGCGACCCGTCAAGGCCCACCGCTCGATGTACCGCTGGGCCGGCGTCGCGCTGCTGGCGATCGCCGCGACGATCGTGCTCCTGGCAATGGAAATGAAATCGCAAGCGACCGACATCGAGAACCAGACCAAGCAGCTCGAGAACCAGCGCATGGAGCTGATCAACGGGTACGACGCGCAGCTCGTGCTCTCGATGGCCCCGGAGATGGATCTTGATGCCAAGCTCAAGCAGCTCCGCGGAAGCCAGAAGCCCATCGAGGTCGCCCGCACCAAACCCATCCTCGAAGAGCTCGAAACACTCTCGCATGTCTTCGGGATCCCGGGGATCGAGGTGAGCTCGATCAAGCTGACTTCGGTGAGCGTGACGATCATCGTCAAGGTCGACGAGATCACCGAGGCCGAGCAGATCAATCAGAGCCTCTCCCTAATCAACGGCTCGAACCTGAGCTGGAACACCATGAGCCCGCGGACCAGAGGCGACAAGATCGAGGCGACCTTCTTCGCCCGTTGGCAGCTGGCGGAGGTTGACTCATGAACGCGAGCGAAACCATCTCGACCGGCGAGCGCCAGCCGCTGAGCAAGGACGATCGCTACGAGCTGGCGGCCCTGGCCCAGAACCAGCAGCGCCTCAACTCGCCCCGCCACCTGATCATGCTCGGGATCGTGCTCGTGGTGATCGCGCTGATCGTGCTGCTCATCTCATGGCGGACCAAGGCCGGCGCACTCAAAGACAACGCCGATCTTGCATTCAAGCTCAAGAACATCTCGACGCTCATCACCGATATCGAGGTGCTCGAAGCCGCACAGCAGGACGATCAGCAGGACGATCTGTTCAAGCCCATCCCCGACCTGCGATCTCGGCTCAAGGGATACGGCACCCAATCGGGCGTGCCCAGCCTCCCGTCAGTGCCCGCCCAGGCGATCCAGCCTATGGGCGACGCCCAGCTGATCAGCTACACCTACACCGTGATCGACCCGTCGATCGAGAACATGCTCGACTGGATCACGCTGTCCACCGAGCAGGTCCCGGGGCTCTTTGTCAATGAGCTTGAGCTCAAGCCTGGCAAGCAGAGCTGGACCATGACGGTCAAACTCTCACGATACCAACGCAAGGAATAGGAAGACCACATGATCCAGACTATCCAGATCATCCAGAACCCAGCATTACTCCGAGGCTCTGCCGCTTGCATGATCACGGGCCTGCTCTTGGCCACCGGGTGCGCCGGCTCGTCGTCGGGCACGCGCTCTGGAGCCGGAGCACTCAACGAGATCGACCCGGTGATCGCCGAGATGAACCGCAAGCGGGCCAAGGCCCTCGAGCACTACGCCAAGGCCTCGCAGCTCTACACCGAGGGCAAGTACGACGAAGCGCTGAGCGAATATCGCACAACGCTCGAACTCGACGACCAGCTTTACGCTGCGTGGAACAACATGGGCCAGCTGCTGCTCAACCAAGGCAACTACGCCGACGCGGTGTCGGCGTATCAGATCGCGTCGGGGCTTGAGCCCTCCGACCCACGCCCGGAGTACAACATCGGGCACGCGTATCAGAAGGTCGGCTGGGCACAGGACGCCTTCAAGCACTTTAAAAACGCCCTCGAGCGTGACCCCAACTACCTCCCCGCCCTCCACGGCGTGATCCGCAGCGCGGACATGCTGGGCATCGCCGACGCATCGATCATGAAGTACATCCGCACCGCGCAGCTCCGCGAGACCAACGAGCAGTGGAGAACCTACCTCTCGACGCAGCAGTACCGCGTGCAGGCGATCCTCGACGATTGAGCGATTCGTACAATGAACGAATAAAGGCCGCCCCTCGAATAATGGGCGGCCTTTTCTGTTTTGGTTGTTTCAAATACCTAGAGGCGTTCAGCGGCGAGGCTCGCCAGCGTGCTCCGCTCGGATTTCTGGAGTGTCACATGCCCGACGATGCCCAAGCCGCGCATCTTTTCGACGGCGTACGACAAGCCGTTGGACGATGAATCCAGATACGGATGGTCGATCTGACCGATGTCGCCCGTCAGGATCAGCTTCGTGCCCTCGCCGATACGCGAGATAATGGTCTTGACCTCATGGGGCGTCAGGTTCTGGGCCTCGTCGACGATCATGAACTGGTGCGGGATCGAGCGCCCACGGATATAGGTCAATGGTTCGAGCACCAGACGACCATCGGCCAGGAGCTTCTCGATGCGCTGCTCGCTCGATTTGCTCTCGGCGTTCTGGTTGGGTGCGCCCCGAGTAGACATCAGGTACGACAAGTTATCGAAGATCGGCTGCATCCACGCGCCGAGCTTCTCGTCTTTGTCGCCCGGGAGGTACCCGATATCGCGCCCCATGGGCATGATCGGTCGCGCGACGAGCAGCTTGTCGAAGCGTTCTTCCTGGAACACCTTGGTCATCCCCGCGGCCAGCGCCATCAGGGTCTTGCCGGTGCCCGCGTTGCCCAGCAGCGTGACGAGCTTGATGTCGTCGTCGAGCAGCAGATCAAGGGCGAGGGTCTGCTGGACATTGCGGGCGACGATGCCGAAGGTTGGTTTTTTCTGCTGGGCGACGGGGATCAGGTGCTCGGTGTCGGCCAGTCGACGCGCTAAGCCCGAGTGCCCCTCGTCCTGCACATCGCTCAAGATCACGAACTGGTTGGGCGTGAGCTCGCGGGTGTACGGGTCGCCGCCCTCGGGGGTGACCTCAAGATACGACGCGAGCTCATCGACCTCGAGCATGCGATCGCGGTAGAGCGTGTCGATGATGTCCGTCGAAGTTTCGAGCTCCAAGAACCCGGTGTAGAGCCGATCGCCGTCGACCTGCTGGTTGAGGAAGTCCTCCGAGCGGATGCCCAGCGAGTCGGCCTTGATCCGGGCGGCCAGGTCCTTGGTGACGAAGATCGCCCGCTTGCCCGATTGCATCAGCGCCCACGCGACGGCGATGATCCGGTTGTCGGGCTGCTCGGACGCGATGATCGGTGGGCGATCGTGGTCATCAATATCGATCGACAGCGTGCCCGAAGCGCCGCCGCTCTGGGCGCCCATCTTGGAGAGATCGACCCCGGTGGTCAGCTTGCCGTACTTGCGGAGCCGATCGAGGAAACGGATCGACGAACGGGCGGCTCGCCCGACATCGTCCTCGCGACGCTTCATCGCGTCGAGCTCTTCGATCACCGGGTACGGGATGACGACATGATTATCCTGGAAGACGAACAGCGCGTTCGAGTTATGCAGCAGGACATTGGTATCGAGCACATAGTATTTGGCGTTTGCGTTCGTTGGTGCGGCGTCGGCTTGGTCTTGCGCGTCCTGCTTGGGCGATGATGTCATATCGGGGGATCCCTCCATGGGCGTATTCACCTGAGTATATCGGCGATTTGATCGGCCTGTGGTGAGAAACTTCGTTGAAACAGAGGTGTAAACAATCGATCAAGCGCTGGTTTAAATGAAGGCCGCGAGCACGAAAAACGACCCCGCGACGATGGTGAGCCCGAGCTTGACAAAGATCGATACCGCGCGCCCAGCCGCGGCCCCGCCGCCGGATTTGAACGAATCGCCCCAGGTCTGGTTCACGATTCCTCGCTCGACCATCAACGCCCCGGCGCCGGCGCCGAGAATCCCGCCCAGGATCGGGCCGATGACCCAGCCCACGACCGGGATGACCGAGAGGAAGATCCCCCCCAAGATCGCACCGATGATGGTGCCGACGATCGCACCCAATGCCCCGCGTTTGGAGCCGCCGAACTTCTTCGAGCCCGCGGCCGACGCGAACAGGTCGATGGCCTCGGAGATAATCCCTAAGATCACCAGCGTGAGCACGGCCTTCCACGAGATCACGCCCGGCTGCCACCACATGCATAAAGCCGCGACGATCGTCATCAGCCAGATGCCGGGCAATGCCAGGATCACGCAGACCACCGCCGCGAGCCCCGAGAGGGTCGCGATCGACGCGATGACCCATGCTTCCCAGATGGGCCAGCTCATAAGGTTGCCTCAGGATTCTGTTGTTGTAGAGTCTTCATCGTCAGCGTGATCATGCTCGTGCTGTTCATCCTGATCTTCTTGGGATCCAAACGCCTGCTCTTCCATAGCCAGGATCCAGTCCTCAACGAACTGGTGCTGGTAGGTATCGACGGCAATTTCTTGCCCAGCAAGCGTCGCATGATCGGACTTGATCTTGAGGAACACGATGAACTTGTCCCACTTGCGCTTGTCGACCTCTTCGAGGTCTTCGGGGGTGATCGACTGCCCGCCGGGGATGGTCAGGGTCATCGAATCAGCGACCCAGCTGTACTTCTTGGCCCGCACGCGGAGCATGTGGATCGCCATCACCAGCGCGATTGTCCAGCACACGCCCATGATCAGCCACTGAACGATCAGATCGAAGGCGTGCAAGGGTTTGGGCACCGAGCTCGTCTGCCAGTCTGCCTCGAGCCGGCTCAGCTCTTCCTGAGGCGACTCGAACACGGTGTGCTCTTCGCTGAGGTGCCCGACGACATGGAGCGCTTCGAGCCAGACTAATCGGGAAGCCATCATCGACGCACGCAGCGGGCGGCTGCTCTGCGAGCTGGGATCACGCAGACGGGTGAGTTCCTCGCCCGGGTTGGTCACGGATGACTGATAGCGAAACACGCCAGGCTCCTCGGCGTTGGCGAGCTTGGCCTGTTCGAGGTACTGCCACTTGGCCCATTCCGCGTAGCGCACGCCACGCGCGGGATACGCGATCGCGGCATCGTAATACCCATAGGCCCCGAAGCCGAAGACAATGATCATGATCACCGAGAGCTTGACGGTCCAGCGCTTATTGAGCGGGGCCCTCGGGCAATCGGTGGCAACGGCTTCTCTGTCAATACTCTGGTCGGCCATAATGGATGGTCACTCCGGATGCGAAATCTAAATCTGGGCGAGAGATACGGGGTGTCGATCTCCCCGGCTTACAAGAACTTATATGTTCTCACATGTGTTCTCACTAGAGGATATCGGCTATCAACGCCCAGAACATGGACGAAGCTGGGAGAATTGGGGCTCTGGAGCAGATTTTCGGTGCCTCCGAGCCGGTCAGCGGGAAGCTCAAACTGTATTGGCCGTGGCTTGGCGGCGAGCGGATCGCCCCCTACCATTGCCCCTTCGGGTGTTCGCCCGCAGACACGCTCAGCCGATGAGCGCGCCTGCCCGCTTGACCCCCTCTTGTCGATGCCCGGGCCCGATGCACGGGTGGCCTGTGAACCTGGTCAGGGCTTGACCGCAGCAGCCATAAGCAGCCGTCATCCGGTGCCGTTGGTGTCCTGGGCATCGACAACGGGGGGTTTTTCGTGCGATGAGCGGGATATCCGTTTCCTCGCGGCACCGCCGAATCTGTGTCGGCTACGATCCTGTATGGCTTACACCGCGCTGGCTCGCAAACATCGTTCTCGCACATTCGACGAAGTCGTGGGGCAATCGCCGATCGCTCGCACGCTCAAGGCCGCGATCGATTCGGATCGGGTCCACCACGCGTACCTGTTCACCGGGACGCGGGGCGTGGGCAAGACCTCCATGGCGCGGATCTTCGCCAACGAGCTCAATAATCCTGAGTACAAGGACGATATCGCGGCCGCGATCTTCAGCGGCCAGGACACCGATGTCATCGAGATCGACGCCGCGTCCAACACCGGGGTCGATCACACCCGCGAGCTGATCGCTAACAGCGCCTACCGCCCGATGCGTGGGCGCTACAAGGTCTACATCATTGACGAGGTGCACATGCTCTCGATGCAGGCGTTCAACGCGCTGCTCAAGACGATGGAGGAGCCGCCCGAGCATGTCAAGTTCATCTTGTGCACCACCGAATCGCACAAGGTGCCCGCGACGATCCAGTCGCGCTGCCAGCGGTTCGATTTCCGCAATATCCCCGCGTCGTCGATCGCCGGGCATTTGAGTTCGCTGATTGATTCAGAGGGATTCTCGGCCAACGAGGACCTTGTCTTTATGCTCGCGCGACTCGGCAATGGATCGATGCGCGACGCGCTCTCCCTGCTCGATCGGTTGCTGGCATCGGGCGAAAAGAATCTGACCACGGCGCTGCTCGAAGACATGCTCGGGCTGCCGGATTATGACCTGCTCAGTTCGCTGATCGACGCGGTGGCTGATGGTGATCCGAAGATCGTCCTCCAGTCCACCGGGGCACTGATGAACAAGGGCATCTCGGGCGAGCAGCTACTCGGCTCCTTGCTCGAGCGGTTCCGCGATCTGATGGTGCTGGGATCGTGCGGCCAAGACACTGACTTGGTTGATCTGTCAGACGAAGCACGAGTTGTCGAGTTCGCGCGGGCCCGCCGGTTCGATGCGGCCGGGCTCGTTCACATGATCGCGCTGTGTGAGTCGGTCCAGCGGGCAATGAAGTCGTCGCCGGCCCCGCGGGCACTGCTCGACGCGTGCATGGTGCGCCTGGCGATGACGGAAAAGATCGCCGATGTGGCCTCGTTTGTGATGAGCGGAGGAGCCGCGTCAAAAAAAGCATGAGGGCGGCCCCCGCATCGGTCTCCCGACCGATCGAGGACGCCCCAACGAAGAGCACATCGCACCAAGGCGCTCGCCAAGCCCCCCACCAGGCGCCGACGATCAGGCCCGTGAAACCGATCAAGTCGGCACCGCGCGAGGAGAAGAGCGAGCCCAAGATTCAGGTCGTCAAACCTGAGCCTACACCAACTTCGGCTCCTCCAGAGCGAACCCAACCCACACCACAGATGCGGGCGCCAACACCCGAAGAAGTCGCGGCCGACCCGCTCGTCAAATCCGTCCTCGATGTCTTCGAGGGCGAGATCAAACGCGTGCACCCCAAGAACCGCTGACGCATCCCCTCAGGATCACGCACAATAGAGAAGAGAGCTTCTGATTATGTTCGACAAACTCAAAACCATGCAGGCCCTGGGCTCGCTGATGAAAAACAAAGAGCAGCTCGCCATCGCCGGCGAGCGGATCAAGGCCAAGATCGAGCAGATGCGCGTCGAGGGCGAAGCCGGGGGCGGTGCATGCCGGGCGATCGTCAGCGGCAAGATGAAGCTGATCGACCTCACGCTCGATCCGGCGCTGCTCGCGGGGATGGCTGTGGACGAGAAGACCCGCGATCTGGCGACGGCGCTTATTAAAGACGCGATCAACGACGCGACGACCCGCGCCCAGCAGCAGGTGCAGGAGCTGATCGCCAAGGAAGCCGACGAACTCGGGCTCGGCGATATCGGCGGCCAGCTCGGCGGGTTCCTCAACTAACCGATGGTCCGGCTCGAACACATCACCGAACCCATCACGATTCAGATCGAGCGCACGCCCAAGGTGTACGAGCAAGCCGACGAGATCGATCGCGCATGGCAGTCGTTGTGCGCACAGAACCCGCGTTACTTCAATGGCTCGATGCTCGCGTTCAATTCGTACGACGCTGGGTCCGGCGTGATCCACGCAAGAGCCGAGCAGTACAAGCACCATGCCGTGCGCGATGAGGTTGATACCGGGATCTCGCTGCTGGCGGTCACGGCGTTGCTCGCCGCGCCCGGGTCAGATGAAGGTTCGCCGACGGTGTACATGTTGGGCAAGCGATCGAGCGAGCTGCATCGTTATGGGGATCTCTGGGAACTGGGCCCCTGCGGCGGGGTCGATGTCCCGAGCCAGCGAGACACGCTCTCGACTGCGGGCATCTGGGGCGAGATCGAACGGGAAGTCCAAGAAGAAATTGGTGTCATGGTCTCGTCGTCTGCTCAGCATCCGATCGCGTTGGTGCACGACGATGCTGTGGGCTCGACGGATATCGTGATCCCGATCAAGCTCCAGTGTGTGCCCGCTGTGCGCACCAACTGGGAATACACCGACACCCGATGGGTGACGCTCGATGCGCTCATCGAATGGATCGAAACAAGCCCGAGCGAGCTGATCCCGACGACCAGCGTGATCGCCCGGTATCTGGCTGAAACCAGAGCCCGCGAATCCGAAGATTGACCGGATCGGGCGCAGGATCGGCTGCATAGGATACCCCCATGAGCAGCGCCCCCACCACCAATCTCGCTTCCCAGACCGTCGGCGGGTTTCTTGAATCGCTCGATGCCAAGGTCCCCACGCCCGGTGGCGGCGCAGCCGCGGCGATCACCGGGGCGACGGCGGCCGCGACGGCGGGGATGGTCGTGAGCTATTCGATCAATAAGAAATCACTCAGCGAGCACGCCCAGTTCAACACCGATGCACAGAAACAGCTCCACCGCGCCCGGGCGATGTTCTTGATGCTCGCTGACGAGGACGCCGCGGGGTATGGCGTGCTCAATGCGCTCTGGAAGCTCGATAAGGACGATCCAACGCGCGTCGCTGGGTGGGCCGATGCGGTGAGCGGCGCGATCAACCCACCTCGGGCGATGTTGGCGCTGAGTGTTGATCTGCTGCGTCTGTGCGAATCGCTGATCACGACGACCAACCGCCAGCTCAAGTCGGATCTGGGGGTCGCGGCGGTGCTGGGCAACGCGGGCGCAAAGGCAGCCGCTTGGAATGTGCGGATCAATATACCGCTGCTTCCAGAAAACGAGCGTGCCAAAGCCAACGAAACGGTCGATGCGATGCTCGCGTCGGCGGACCAGCTGTGCGCTGCGATCGAAGCGGGGTGCGCATGATTAACCCGGACGCCCGACCAGTCCAGCACCCGCTCTTTGTCGATCTGTCGGCCAACCCGAGGATCGCGGCGCTCACCCAGGTCCTCCGCGAGGTCAGCTCCGTCAAGGACCCGGCCGAGATGCTCAAGGCCTTCGGCCCGTGGGTCGGGCAGCGCTTCCCGCGCGATGCGTTCGTGAGCATTTCGGTGCGTGATCTGCCCGAGGGGCACTACAAAATCACGCGCTCGATCACCTATCAGGGCGAGCAGACCATGAGCCCCGCCCCGAGCGGGAATCCGTGGCGCGACTGGGAAAAACTCGAAACCCATCAGGGCGGCGTGATCGGGCAGGTGCTCGCGCGGGGCGAGCCGGCGGTGCTCACCGGGTTCGATCTGGCCAGTGATCCGGTGCTGTCCGAAGCGCTCGGGGCGTACGCCAGCAAGCTCCATTCGCTGACCGCGATGCCCACCTTTGATGACGGCGAGCCGCTCAACTGGGCGCTGAGCTTCCACAAGCAATCCAACTGGGCCGACCTGGACACCTTTGTCGCCGGGTTGCTCGACATGAACATGATGGGCACGGCGACGCGCAACCTGGTGTTCCGCAAACAGGCCGAGACGCTCAACGAGCAGTTGATGGAGCAGTTCGAGCAGATCGCCAAGATCCAGCGTCAGCTGCTGCCCGAGAAGGCCCCGGAGCTCAACGGGTTTACGCTGGCGACGAGCTACCTGACGAGCACCATCGCAGGGGGGGACTATTACGATTACTTCCAGGGCGACGATGACCGGATCGGCATCGTCATCGCCGATGTGTCCGGGCATGGGCCGGGTGCGGCGACGGTCATGGCGATGCTCCGGGCGATCCTGCATTGCTATCAGGACACGCTCGATAATCCGAGCAATGTGGTCGAGAACACCGCCGAGATCGCGCGATACTGCAACCGCAAGCTTGTCGAGGCCAATCTCAACGGCGAGTTCGCCACCGCGTTTTTCTGCGTGCTCGACCCGCACACCGGACGGATCAGCTGGACACGCTGCGGGCACAACCCGCCGATCATTCGGCGTGCGGACGGCTCGATCGAGCTGCTCGAGAGCGCGGGCACGCTGCCGTTGGGGATTGTTGATACGATCGAGTTCGAGTCCGATTCGTGCGTGATGGAGCCCGGCGACACGTTGATCCTCTACACCGATGGGATCACCGAGGCTTCACTCCCTCGTCACCCAGAAGACGATCGCGATCATGAGATGTTCGGCGTCGAGCGGATGATGGCATCGCTTGACGGCTGCACCGGACAACCACAGTGCGCGATCGATTCGATCCACAAGGGGCTCTTCGCGTACACGAAGCAGCTCGAACGCGAAGACGACCAGACGCTTGTTGTGGTCCAGCGGACGGGGCTCGGAACATGAGCAAGCCGGACTCAAAAAACAAGCAAAGCCCAGATCAGCAACAAAGCCACGAGCAGGAATGGTTTGATCTGCCCGACCCGACGGGCACCACCGACACCGGCGAGACCGGGCTCCGCTTCACCTGCACCCAGTGCGGCAACTGCTGCACCGGGCCCACCGGCTTCGTGCTCTTCACCGATGACGAGGCCCAGGCGATCGCCGACGAGCTCAAGATCACCAAGGACGCTTTTTATGCGGACTACACCCGCGACACCCCCATCGGGCGATCGCTCAACGAGACCGAGATCGAGGGGTATGGGTTTGACTGCGTGTTCCTCACCCGCGACGAGGCCGGCAAGACCGGCTGCAGCGTGTACGGGTCTCGTCCGGAGCAGTGCCGAACCTGGCCATTCTGGCGGAGCAACCTGACGGGCAAGCGGGCCTGGAACCGGGAGACCCGCGGGTGCCCGGGGATGAATGTGGGCGAGTTGCACACGCCGACACATATTCGGATCACACGCGATCGCGTCGAGATATAAGCCCGCTGTGCTCGTATGATTGGCCCTATGGACTCGTTCTGGAAGTTTTCCAAGCAGATGTTGAGGATGCGTGTGCACTTGTTGCTGGGCGCGTTCTTTGCATTGATCTCGGCCGGCGGCGTGGGCGCGGGGATTCTTGCGGTCAAACCGATCCTCGATATCCTGCTCGAACCCGGCACCAACGGGCTACAAACCATCGCCCAAGACGCCGCCAAGGAGGCCATCGAAAAAGACGCTTGGTACGCGGGCATGATCAAGCCCGAGTGGATCACCGATCTGCCCGCCAGCCCGTTCGACAGCATCGTGTGGATCATGGGCACGCTGGCGGTGCTGACCATCATCGGCGCGTTCGCCAACTTCATGCACCAGTACCTCGCGTTGACGGTCGTGCACACGACCGTCGCGCGGATCCGACGCAGCGCGTTCAAGCAGGTGTTGGAGCTGCCGCTCAAAACGATCGTGGCCGAGGGCCCGACCGACGCGATCTCGCGGATCGTCAACGACACCGAGGCGCTCTCCGCCGGGTTCGTTGCGATGCTCTCCAAGGCCGTGGCCCATGTGACCAAGGGCTTTGTGGCCCTTGTCTTCGCCTTTATCATCAACTGGAAGCTCGCGATCGTCGCGCTGCTGGTCATGCCGATCCTTGCGACCGTGATCCGCAAGCTCGGCAAGCGGATCCGCAGGGCGTCGAACCGGGCGCTCTCGAGCAGAGCCGATCTGTACCGCGCTTCGACCGAAGCACTGCAAGGGCTGCGCGTCGTCAAGGTCCACACCACCGAACGCTACGAGGTCGGGCGCTTCGGGCGGATCAACAAAGAGGTCCTGCGTCAGCAGCTCAAGGTACGCACCGCCAGAGCATTGGCCGGGCCGATCGCCGAGCTCGTTACCATGTTCGCCCTCGGCGGGTTGACCATCGTCGCGGCCAAGCTGATCCTCGATGGATCGCTCGAAAAATCCGAGTTCATGACCGTGCTCCTGGCCCTCGCGCTCGCCGGCGCGAGCATCAAGCCGATGTCAGGGCTGGTCAATGACATCCAGCAGTCCGGGGCGGCCGGCGATCGGTTGGCCAAGCTGCTCGGGGCGGATCCTGAGCCCGGGCACACCAAACGCCTGCCCAAGCTCGCCCGCCACAGCGAATCGATCGTCTTCGACGGCGTCTCGGTGATCTATCCGGGCGCGACGAGCCGGGCGGTCTCGGATATCTCCCTCACGGTCAAACACGGCGAGACCGTGGCCTTCGTCGGCCCCAACGGGTGCGGCAAGACCACGCTGCTCTCGCTGATCCCCCGCTTGTTTGATCCCGACGAGGGACGCATGCTCATCGACGGGATGGACCTGAGCCGGGTGCATGTCCGCTCGCTGCGTAAGCAGATCGGCGTGGTGACGCAGGAGGTCGTGCTCTTCAAGGGGACGATCGCCCAGAACATCGCGTATGGCAACCGCCACGCGTCGCGCGAGCAGATCGAGCACGCCGCCCGATCGGCGCGGGCGATGGAGTTCATCGATGAGCTCGAAGACGGGCTCGATACTCAGATCGGCGAGCAGGGACTCACCATGTCGGGCGGGCAGCGCCAGCGCCTGGCCATCGCCCGGGCCATCCTGCGCGACCCGGCGATCCTGATCCTCGACGAAGCCACCTCGATGATCGATGCCCACTCCGAAAAACTCATCGGCGAGGTGCTCGCAGACTTCTGCACCGGGCGCACGAGCCTGATCGTTGCTCATCGGCTCTCGACGGTGCTGGGCGCCGATCGGATCGTGGTCATCAACGAAGGACAAATCGTCGGCCAGGGCACGCACGACGAGCTGCTCGAGACCTGTAAGGTCTATGAACAGCTCGCGCGTCATCAGCTAATGGCGGCCGATGGCTCGACTGACAACTCAATCGGCAACTCAACTGGCAACTCAACCGATCCGAGCAAGGACCCCGCCTAATGCACGACACCGACCAAGACGGGCAGCTTGTTTTCAAGTGTGATTTCTGTAAAATGGGCTGGGACGAAACCCGCCAGATGGTCGAGGGGCATCGCGGCTCGCTGATCTGCAGCCAGTGCCTGTCGATCGCCTTCACCGAGCTCGTCCACCTCGACGCGGGCTACACCCCCGCCAAGGCCGAGGTTTGTATCTTGTGTCTCGAAGCCGAGCGCGACGGACTGCACTGGCAGAGCCCGATCGACGAGACCGTGCTGGCGTGCCGACGCTGCGTCAAGCAGAGCGCCGGGGTGCTGCACAAAGACCCGGACATCCCGTGGAAGAAGCCCAGCGATCCCAAGACCGCCGACTGATCAATTCGCATGGTGTACTCGTTTAAGTGTGTTCTTTGTTCTCGATCATTGTTCTGATTGGCCCCCATGCTCCTCCAAGCCCGCAACATCTCCAAAGCCCACGGCGTCCGCACCCTCTTCTCGGAGATCAACATCGCCGTCGATCGCGGCGATCGTGTCGGCGTCATCGGGCCCAACGGCGCGGGCAAGTCCACGCTCCTCAAGCTCCTCGCCGAGCAAGATACCCCGGACACAGGCGAGATCATCGCGCCCAGCGCCGTGCAAAGCGTGTACATCCCCCAGGTCGATCGCTTCGATGACGGGATCAGCGTGTACGACGCCGTGCTCGCCCGCGCCCCCGAGCACGCGGCCAATCACCTCGACCCGGAGACCATCGCCGAGATCGCGCTGAGCCGGGTGGGCTTTGAGAAGGAACGATGGACGGCCCAAGCCTCGATGCTCTCGGGCGGGTGGCGCAAGCGCCTCTCGAGCGCGTGCGCACTCTCGGCGTGCGCCAACGAGCCCGATCTGGTGCTCCTCGACGAGCCGACCAACCACCTTGATCTCGACGGCATCGCGTGGCTCGAAGAGTTCCTGACCCAACGCATCGGCGGGCAGGCCGCGTACGCGTCGGTCTTTGTCACCCACGATCGCCGATTCCTCGAACAGGTCGCGACGAGGATCATCGAGCTCTCCGATGCGTATCCGGGCGGGCTGCTGAGCGTGGACGGCAACTACACCGAGTTCGTCCGGAGACGCGCCGAGTTTGTCGACGGGCAGGCCAAAGCCGCCCAGGCCCTGGCCAACCAGGTCCGCCAGGACGACGCGTGGCTGGCCCGCGGGCCCCAGGGACGACAGACCAAGCAGAAGAAACAAATCGACGCGAGCG
>Ga0209344_10000969_pt1 | contig 42258 bp, 41 predicted proteins | sample Cruoilmetagenom6_FD_187293 | JGI IMG/M metagenome (GOLD analysis project Ga0209344, IMG submission 187293) | Oil polluted marine microbial communities from Coal Oil Point, Santa Barbara, California, USA - Santa Barbara Oil Seep Sample 6 (SPAdes)... | ecosystem: Environmental > Aquatic > Marine... | reverse complement strand
CCTTCGTGGATGAGAACCTGCCCGTATGTGGCCGATTAGGCACCCAAGGGCAAGCCGATCCGGCCGGTCAGGGCCGAATCCGCGATCATCCACAATCTATTGAGGCTGTCAGGCGAGACAGGCAGCCGCCGTCTAGCGTTCGCTCGGCTTCTTTGTCGGCTGAACCTGCGCATAGGGCACTTCGAAAACATCCTCGGCAAACCGGACACCGGACTGCACGTTGAAGATCATCACAGAAGTGTCCTTGCCCTGCGCGTCGCGGATCGTCCATTGTCGCAATTCAAAACTGCTCGGGTCGAACATCATGGAGATGGTCGAATCGCCGAAAATCGATTTGTTGCCAAGAACGATGGTGGTCAGATCCGGGTCTTCCTTGACCGAGCGCACAGTCTCCCCCGAAAGGTCGATCCGTTCCGACAACAGCAATTTCAGCGGTGTCTTGCCCAGCGGATAAAGATCCCAGGTTCTCAGTTTGCGGTTGCCGATGACCACGTTTTTTCCGTCGGCAATCACCCTGACAGCGGACGGCGCTTCATAATTGAAGCGCAGCTTGCCGGGCCGTTCGATGAAAAACTTGCCGCCGGTCTGCTCGCCATTCGGTCCGAACTGGATGAACTCGCCGGTCATCGTCTTGACCGAGGCAAAATGGTCGGCGACCCTTTGGGCAGTTTCCGCCGAACGGGCAGTCCCGGGAAAGCCAACAAGACCGGTGGCGACCGCCATCAGCGACAATCCAAGCCCGAGGCCCCCGCCCAGCATTGCCCGTCGGGAGGCATCATGCCGTTTGATCGTGGTGGAAGTGGTCTGCTTCGGCATCTCTGTCTCCGTTTGATTTCGGCCTCTGTCTCGCCCAAGACTGCGGCGCCAGTGTGACGCACTGCACCGCATCCGGAGAAGTCTAGCGCGGATCTATCTCGTCTTCGGTTGGCACCAGGATTTCGCGTTTGCCGGCGTGGTTGGCGGCACTGATCACGCCTTCATTTTCCATCCGCTCGATCAGCGAAGCAGCACGGTTGTAGCCAATGCCGAGCCTGCGCTGGATGTAGGATGTCGAAGCCTTGCCGTCCCGCAGCACAATGGCCACGGCCTGATCATACGGATCGTCCGAATCGGCCAGGTTGCCGGTTCCTGCGGGACCGCCGCCAGACTCTGCCTCCTCGTCTTCCTCGGTGATCGCGTCGAGATACTCAGGCACGCCCTGCGTCTTGAGGAACGAAACGATGTCTTCGACTTCCGTATCCGACACGAAAGGTCCATGAACACGCTGGATCCGGCCACCGCCGGCCATGTAGAGCATGTCGCCCATTCCAAGAAGCTGCTCGGCACCCTGCTCGCCCAGAATGGTGCGCGAATCGATCTTCGAGGTGACCTGAAAGGAAATCCGGGTCGGGAAGTTGGCCTTGATTGTACCGGTGATCACATCGACCGACGGACGCTGCGTGGCCATGATCACGTGGATGCCCGCAGCACGCGCCATCTGCGCCAGGCGCTGAACCGCTCCTTCGATGTCCTTGCCTGCCACCATCATCAGGTCAGCCATCTCGTCGATCAGGACAACGATGTAGGGCAACGGCGTGAGATCAAATTCCTCGGTCTCGTAAACAGCTTCGCCGGTATCCCGGTCAAAGCCGGTCTGGACCGTGCGGGTGATCGGCTCACCCGAGGCCCGGGCCTGTTCGACCCGGGAGTTGAAACCGTCGATATTGCGCACACCGATCTTGGCCATGTTCTTGTAGCGCTGTTCCATCTCGCGGACGGTCCATTTGAGCGCCACGACAGCCTTTTTCGGATCAGTCACCACCGGCGTCAACAGATGCGGAATGCCGTCATAAACCGACAGCTCGAGCATTTTCGGATCAATCATGATCAAGCGGCACTTGGTCGGGTCCATCCGGTACAGGATCGACAGGATCATCGTGTTGATCGCCACCGACTTGCCCGATCCGGTGGTACCGGCCACCAGCACGTGCGGCATCTTGGCGAGGTCGGCAATCACCGGCTCTCCGCCAATGGTCTTGCCCAGCGCCAGACCAAGCTTGGCCTTGGAGGTCTCGAAATCACGGCTGGCGATCATTTCGCGCAAGTAAACGGTTTCGCGTTTCTGGTTCGGCAGCTCGATACCGATGGCGTTGCGTCCGGGAACCACGGCGACACGAACCGCAATCGCGCTCATCGAGCGGGCGATGTCGTCGGCAAGCCCGATCACCCGCGAGGACTTGATACCGGGGGCGGGTTCCAGTTCGTACAGGGTGACGACCGGACCGGGCCGGACGTGAATGATCTCGCCCTTGACGCCAAAGTCCTGCAGGACTCCTTCGAGCATGCGCGCATTCTGTTCCAGCGCTTCCGGCGACAGGGTCGAATCCCTGGCAACATTCTTTGCCTCCGAAAGCAGGTGAACCGAAGGCAGCGAGAAGCCCTGATCGTCCAGCATCGAGCCCTGCGCATCCCGCTGCACGCGGGCACCCGGCTTGGGCCGCTCGGCCGGTGCGGAAATACGTGGAGACGCAGCCGCCCGTGCCGGGGCTGGAGCAGGCTGTGGCTGCCAGTCAGCCGCCGGGTCTTCATCATCCCCCATGTCATCAGACAGAATGCCTTCGGGAAGCGCTTCGTCCTCGATGTCGAATGGGGGAGCATCGTCAACAGGGACGGGCCGCTGGCCGGCCACAGGCGCAAAACCCGGTTCGATCCGTTCACCCACCGGACGCACGGTCTGTGCCTCGTAAACCTCGCCGAACCCATCTTCGTAGGCGCCATTCAGGTCGAGCGGTGAGTCCGGCATGACCCGCTTCTGCAGGTTTGCCAATCCGGTCAACCGCCGCACACGGCCCCGCGCGGTAAACCAGGCATGGGTCACGGCGCCGAGGATCAGTGATCCGCTCGAGGCCTCATCCAGATCATCCTCTTCGTCGACAACCGGCGCCTCTTCGGCAACAGACACGAAGTCTCTGCCGATCAGGCCAGCGCCGAACAGCAGCAGCCAGCCGGCCACAGGTGCAATCAGCAGACCCAGGATCACGGCCACCAGACCGGAGGGGAACCCACCGGTAAACACAGACGGAATTTTCAACGCCATATCGCCCAGCACGCCACCCAGCCCGTTGGGCAGAGGCCAGCTTTCCGAACGGGGCAGCAGACCAAACAGCGCCGCCGAAAGCCAGGCGCCACCGAACCAGGCAGCACTTCTGCGCGACATCCGGTCGACAACGTGATTCCGCAACAGACCGATGGCCCAGAACAGCGCCGGCAACAGCCCGACGACACCCGCAAGCCCGAAGAACTGCATGATCAGATCGGCGAACGCGGCCCCGGTGAACCCGAGCGCATTGTCCGGCACAGCGCCATTGGCGTTGGAAAAGCTCGGATCAGCCACATTCCAGGTGGCCAGCGCTGCGATTGCAAGCACCAGCCCGACAAGAATCGCGAGACCGATGACAAACCGGATCTGTCGTCGCACCAGTTCGCCCAGCAATGTGCTGTGAGAAGGAACGCCTGACGAGAGGGAAGATGAGCCTGACTGCATGGGTACACAATGTCCGAATCGGGTTTTGGGCCCTTGCAAGCCCATCTTCCGCAGATCTAACCACTGGCGGGTTAATACGGCATTAACCATGCATGCGCCGGCCGCGGGATTTTGTCCGCTGCAAACACAAGACGCGGCCCGGGGTCCGGGCCGCGTCGGTTTTGAGTTGGCTTCAGGCCTGATCAGCCGTGATAGGCAGCTTCACCATGCGAAGCCAGATCCAGTCCCTGCCGCTCGTCTTCGACGCTGACACGCAGGCCAAGGGCCATGTCGACGATCTTGAACAGGATAAAGGAGAGGATACCGCACCACAGGATGGTGATGCCGACCGCAGAGGCCTGGATCACGAACTGCGATCCGACGGCATAGTCTTCGCCACCCTGACCGCCGAGAGCCTGCATGTTGACCACCGCGGTGCCCAGCGCGCCGACAATACCACCGACGCCATGAATGCCGAACACATCGGCAGTGTCGTCATAGCCGAACTTGTTCTTCACCACGGCCACGAAGTAGTAGCACACGCCCGAAGAAACCGCGCCCAGCGCGATGGCGCCGACGGGACCGGCAAAGCCTGCAGCCGGCGTGACCGCAACCAGACCGGCGATCATGCCCGAGACCGCGCCGAGCAAGGAGGCCTTGCCGCGATGCAATGTCTCGATCACGGTCCAGGCCAGGATGGCGCCTGCCGTTGCCGTGAACGTGTTGATCATGGCGAGTGCTGCGCCGCCATTGGCTTCGAGATTGGAGCCGGCATTGAAGCCAAACCAGCCGAACCACAACAGCGCCGCGCCGACCATGGTCAGCGTCATCGAGTGCGGCGCCATCATGTCGCGGCCGAAACCGGTGCGCTTGCCAACCATGATTGCACCGATCAGACCAGCGATACCGGCGTTGATATGAACGACCGTTCCGCCGGCAAAATCAAGCGCGCCCATCTTGAACAGCAAACCGTTGGCATCCCACACCATGTGCGCCACCGGGAAATAGACGAAGGTCACCCACAGCGCGACAAACAGCATGATGGCCGAAAACCGGATGCGCTCGGCAAAGGCGCCGACAATCAGCGTCGGCGTGATGCAGGCAAACGTCATTTGGAAGGCGATGAAGATATATTCCGGGATCATAACCCCGTCGGTAAAGGTTGCAGCCTCGCTGGCTGGCGTGACGCCCGCGAGAAACAGTTTGCCGGTTCCGCCCCAGAAGGCGCTTTGAGAGCCACCAAAGGCAAAGGAATAGCCGTAGAATACCCAGATCACCATCACCAGCGCGGTGATCATCGTGCACTGGATCAGCACCGAAAGCATGTTCTTGGTCCGCACCAGGCCACCGTAAAACAGCGCCAGGCCCGGCAGGATCATCAACAGAACCAGAATCGTCGAGACCAGCATGAAGGTGGTGTCGCCCTTGTCCATGGTGGTGGCAGCGGCTTCTGTTGCTTCTTGCGCGAGGGCCGGAACGGCGAAGGCGGCGAGTGCGCCTGCTGCCATCAACCCGAGCTTGAGCGGGGATGTGTGTGACATCTGAAGTGTCATGGATATGTCTCCTGTTGCCTTACAACGCGTCGGCGTCGGTTTCGCCGGTGCGAATGCGCATGGCCTGGTCAATCGAATAGACGAAGATCTTGCCGTCGCCGATCTGGCCGGTCTTGGCTGCCGCCGCTATGGCCTCGACCGTTTTGTTGACCGCGTCTGAGTCCACACCGATCTCGATCTTCAATTTCGGCAGAAAGCTCACCGCGTATTCCGTGCCGCGATAGATTTCCGTATGTCCCTTCTGCCTGCCATAGCCTTTGACTTCGCTGACAGTCAGGCCCTGAATGCCGATAGCCGTCAGGGCTTCACGCACTTCGTCCAGCTTGAACGGCTTGATGATGGCCATCACAATTTTCATCTGGTTTCCCATCCTTGTTGTCCGCGGCCATGCCGCCTCTTTGGCGGCCGATCAGGCTCGTTTTGGAGCGACCGCTTGCTCTCTCCCAATCAAATGCCGTGCCAGACGGCATCACACGCGCAAAACAGCTGAATCGGCATGCATCCGGCTCCGACAGGCGGCAACATGTCGCTTTTTTGTGCAGATTATCCGGGTAATATGGCGCACATTTCATCACTGATGATTATCGCGCCATTGCCGGCCAGTGGCACATTCCTTGATGCAAGCAGGCACTGCAGACAAAAAAAGGGGCCCGGTAAACCGGGCCCCAGAAGAAGGGATGGAACTCCATCCCGACGGGATTCTTGGCAAGGCATTTAGGCCTTGGTGAATTCCGGATAGGCTTCGACGCCCACTTCCACCATGTCCAGACCGGCCATTTCCTCTTCTTCCGTCGGACGGATGCCGATGGTTGACTTGAGAATGAACCAGATGATGCCGGACAGCACGAAGGTGAAGACACCGTAGGACACGATACCGAGGATCTGGGTGCCGAAGGATGCATCCGCGTTGGAAACCGGAACAACCAGCGTACCCCAGATACCGGCCAGAAGGTGAACCGGGATGGCGCCGACAACGTCGTCGATCTTGAGCTTGTCGAGCATCGGCACAGCGAAGACCACGATCACGCCACCAACGGCACCGATCAGAATTGCTGTCAGCGGTGAAGGCATCAGCGGCTCTGCAGTGATCGAGACCAGGCCGGCCAGAGCGCCGTTGAGCGCCATGGTGACATCGATCTTCTTGTACATGATCTGGGTGAGAATGATCGCTGCAACCACACCACCGCAAGCTGCGAGGTTGGTGTTGACGAAGATCCGGCTGATGTCGGACACGTCACCATTGGTGCCCATGGCCAGCTGCGATGCGCCGTTGAAGCCGAACCAGCCGAGCCACAGGATGAAGGTACCCAGCGTTGCCAGCGGCATCGAGGAACCCGGGATCGGATGAACCTTGCCGTCAGCCGTGAACTTGCCCTTGCGAGCACCCAGGATGATTGCGCCGGCAAGTGCTGCCCAGCCGCCAACCGAGTGAACGATGGTCGAACCAGCAAAGTCGGAGAAGCCGGCTTCGCTCAACCATCCGGCGCCCCACTGCCAGGAACCCGAGATCGGATACAGGATACCGGTCAGGATGGCGGTGAAGATCAGGAACGGCCAGAGCTTGATGCGTTCGGCCAGGGTGCCTGAAACGATCGAGGCAGTGGCAGCGCAGAACACCATCTGGAAGAACCAGTCGGAGGCAACCGAGTAATCGCCTTCGTTGGCGGTACCCGCATCAGGCCAGCTGTAGGGAAGTGGCGTACCGAAGTAACCGCCGTTGACGTCGGTGTACATCAGCGAATAGCCGACGACCCAGAACATGATGCCGGCGACCGAGTAGAGCGCGACGTTTTTCAGACACTGCATCGAAACGTTCTTGGAACGAACCATGCCGGCTTCCAGCATGGCAAAGCCTGCGGCCATGAACATGACCAAAAAGCCGCCGATGAGGAACAGGAGTGTGTTGAAGATGAAAGCGGTTTCTGCAGCAGTTGCAAATTCCGGCGCCGCAGCGGCTTCTGTTGCTTCTTGCGCAAGGGCTGGAACGGCGAAGGCGGCGAGTGCGCCTGCTGCCAGCAACCCGAGCCGAAGCGGGGATTTATGTGACATCTGAAGTGTCATGGGTGTGTCTCCTGTTGCCTTACAACGCGTCGGCGTCGGTTTCGCCGGTGCGAATACGCATGGCCTGGTCAATCGAATAGACGAAGATCTTGCCGTCGCCGATCTGGCCGGTCTTGGCCGACGTCGCGATGGCTTCGACCGCCTTGTCGACCGCATCCGATGCGACTGCGATCTCGATTTTCAATTTCGGCAGGAAGCTGACCGCGTATTCCGTGCCGCGATAGATTTCCGTATGCCCCTTCTGTCTGCCGTAGCCTTTGACTTCGCTGACGGTCAGGCCCTGAATGCCGATACCGGTAAGGGCTTCGCGCACCTCGTCCAGCTTGAACGGCTTGATGATGGCCATCACAATTTTCATCTGGTTTCCCATCCTTGTTGTCCGCGGCCATGCCGCCTCTCCTGACAGGCTCCCAACACGCGCTGGGTACCCCGCCTGAAAACAACACAAACAAATGCCGTGCCAGTTTCGAAAAAACCGCACAAGACATTGATTAAATAGGATATTTCTAATATCTGGGATTCAATTCGGCTATGCGCCGCAATATCAAGGATGAATTTTTAGGCAATTATTAACGAGCGCCCAATAATTAGGCTTTTGCCCGATCTCGAATCAATCCCTCTTGCGCCACCGACGCAATCAGCTTGCCGTCACGCTGATAAAGGCTGCCTCTTGTGAAACCGCGACCACCATTGGTGTTGGGTGAATCCATGCTGTAGAGAAGCCAGTCATCAAGCTTCGAAGGCCTGTGAAACCACATCGCATGGTCAAGGCTTGCGACCTGCAGATCACGGTCAAACACCGAGCGACCATGCGCAAACAGGGCTGTGTCGAGCAGCGTCATGTCGGAAAGATAGGCCAGAATCGCCGCCTGAATGATGTGGTCATCAGGCACAGGCCCGGTGGTCCGCACCCAGACCTTCTGCTGCGCATCCAGTTTGCGATCGGACACGTAATGCTCCAGCGACAAGGGCCGCACCTCGATCGGGCGCTCACGCTCCCAGTAGTTGCGGATATGGTCCGGCGCACCGGTGAGGAACGCCTCCCGCATCTGCTCCTTGCCAGGCAGATCTTGCGGCTGCGCCACTTCCGGAATCGGATCCTGGTATTCAAGACCCTCTTCCGCCTTCTGGAACGAAGCCGACAGCGAAAAGATCGCCTTGCCGTGCTGAATCGCCACCACCGAACGGGTGGCAAAGCTCAGCCCGTCACGGATCCGGTCGACTTCGTAGATGATCGGCGCCTCGGGATCTCCCGGCCGCATGAAATACGCATGCAGGGAATGCACCGGGCGATCCGCCGCAATCGTTCGCTGGGCCGCAACCAGTGCCTGGCCGATAACCTGGCCACCGAACACCCGCTGCCAGCCGACCTGCGGACTGGTTCCGCGAAACAGGTCCTGTTCGAGCCGTTCAATATCGAGGCTGGACAGGAGTTGTTCCATGGCAGAGGGAGCAGTGCGCGACATTTTGGTTTTCTCGCAGAGGTGGGCTGGACGATGACAATGCGGTATACGGTGTCATGACGCCGCTGCAAAGGCCGGAGCTGTGATTAGCAACCCGGGCGACCGATTGTCTGGCCCGCCGGCGGCAGCCAAGCGGACATTTTGAGAAGGAGCCATGCGATGACGACCGAGAGCCTCGATATTCTGGTGTGTGGTGGTGGATATGTCGGCCTCTCGACCGCAGTGGCCCTCAAAATCGCCAGCCCCTCGCTTGCGGTTGCCGTAATTGATGCAGCCCCACCCGAAGTCTGGCGCAAGGACCAGCGCGCCTCGGCCATCGCCGCGGGCGCCAAGAATCTGCTCCGGACGCTTGGCGTCTGGGATGTGATCGAGCCTCAGGCGCAAGCCATCAACGACATGGTCATCACCGATTCGCGCACCTCCGATCCGGTGCGCCCGGTGTTCCTGACTTTCGATGGCAAGATCGAGGATGGTGAGCCCTTCGCCCACATGGCCCCGAATGTCGCCATGGTCGCCGCCCTGCGCGACAAGGCCGCTGAAATTGGCGTCGAGATCCACCAGTCCGCAGCCGCAACCGCACTCGACATCACCGAGCGCGATGCCCGCGTTGAAACGGCCGATGGCCGTGTGTTCGCGGCCAGACTTGTGGTTGCTGCTGATGGCGTCAAATCCAGCTTGCGTGAAATGGCCGGTATCAAGACCCAGCACTGGGAATACGGACAGTCCGGCATCGTCACCACCGTGGCCCATGAGCGACCGCACAATGGCCGCGCCGAAGAACATTTCCTGCCTTCAGGCCCCTTTGCCATCCTGCCACTCACCGGAAACCGCTCATCACTGGTCTGGACCGAACGTACCGAAGCCGCCGACAAGCTCGTGGCCGAGGATGACTTCATTTTCGAGGCCGAGCTTGAACGCCGCTTCGGCCATCATCTCGGAGCGCTCAGCGTGGAAGGCGGCCGCCGGGCCTTCCCCCTCGGCCTGACGCTGGCCCGAGAATTCGTCCGGCCCCGGCTGGCGCTGGCCGGCGATGCCGCACACGGCATTCATCCGGTTGCAGGCCAGGGTCTCAACCTCGGCTTCCGCGATGTCGCAGCCCTGGCCGAAACCGTGGTCGAAGCCAACCGGCTGGGCCTCGACATCGGCTCGCTGACTGTTCTTGAGCGCTACCAGGCCTGGCGCCGCTTCGACACGGTGCGCATGGGTGTGACCAGCGACCTGCTGACGCGAATGTTTTCCAACGACATCACGCCGCTGCGGCTGATCCGCGACTTCGGCCTCGGCCTTGTCGACCGGATGCCGGCTATGAAGCGCTATTTCATCAACCAGGCCGCAGGCATTCCCGACGCCTCAGGGCCGCGGCTGTTGCGCGGCGAGGCCATCTGAGCGGAAAGCGGTTTTCCGCAAAACCAAGGTGGGTGGCGTCAGGGCGCGATCTGCAGGCTGTGCTCGGCGCGGCGCAGGCTTTCGGTCAACACGGTCATGTCGTTGAACGCATGCGCCAGTGCAATACCGCCCTGCCACTCGATCACCACCGCCCGCGCCCGTCCCAGCGCGATCGAGGGCCGGGGCCCGGTTTTCTGCAACTCCCGCGCAATGAAACTGACAAGCAGCTCGAAGCTCTGGCCGGCGCGCGCCGAGGCCTCGGGTGCCACGCGGCGAAAATCCCGGACAGCCGCACTGATCGGGCAACCATTGTCCACCCGGCTGCGGTTGGATTGGCTGAGCCGCTGCAGAAGAAAACGAATGCGCTCGCGCGGATCCGGAGACGCAGCCTCGGCCTCAAGGATCAGCGACTGGGTTTCATCGACAAACACGATCGCAACCGCCAGCGCCAGCTCGGCCTTGGTGCGGAAATAGTAAAACATGTTGCCCTGGGGCACACCAGCATCCCGGGCAATATCGGCGATGCTGGTGGCCGAAAACCCGTTCATCCAGAACAGCCGGGCGGCGGCGGCAACAATGGCTTCGCGCCTCTTATCGCCCTTTTTCGACATCAAGACCGCCTTTCAGATTTGGGTGACTGACTTATATTCGGGCGGAAAGCTGTTCGCAGTCAAGCATGCACTCGGTTGGCACGACGTGGTGGACAGGATCAGATCTTGTCGGGGAGCTCGCGTGCTTCGGAGACAAGCATGATCGGAATGCCGTCGCGCACCGGATAGGCCAGTTTGGCACGCTCTGAGACCAGCTCGTCCGTCTCTGCGTCAAATTCGAGCGGTCCATAGGTCAAGGGGCACATCAGAAGCTCCAGCATCTTGGGATCAACAGTGCCTCTGGAGCGGATGCCTTTGCCTGTCTGTGTGTCTTGCGTCATTCCCGAACCCGCCTATTGCAGAACCGGTCCATGATCGTCGGAATCGCGTGCAAGGGCAATCTCGGTAATGGCAATCAGCGTTTCAGCACGGATTTTCAGATTGTCCGCTTCCAGCAGTGCCTGCTTTTCCGCAGGGCCGTAAGGCGACATCATAGACAGCGAATTGACCAAAGATGCAGTGCTGGCCCGTTCGACAGAACTCCAATCGGCTTCCAGTTCATTGGCTTCCAGGTAGGCCTTGAAGCTTTCGAGCAGCGCCTTCCGGTCGACATCCTTGCCTTCGTCGCCCGCCTCCAGGTCGCCGAGAAAAGGTGAAATCCGGCAAATCCTGTAGGGCTTGCCCTCCTGAACGAGCTCTTCGCCAATCCGAAACCTGCAGACACCACCCAGGGTAATGACATAACGGCCATCGCCGGTCTCTGCGAACGAGGTGATGCGGCCAAGGCAGCCAACACGACAGAGGTCTTCAACCGGGGCCTTGTTCGTTTTCGCATCGACCAGGGCCGGCTGGATCACACCAATCAGCCGGTCGGAACTCATCGCGTCGTCGAGCATTGAAAGATATCGCGGCTCAAAGATATTCAGTGGCAACTGCGCACCCGGCAACAGCAAGGCACCCGACAGCGGAAACACAGGAACCTGTTCCGGAATATCTGATTCGACCCGATAGGATTTGTTACCGACTTGCATGCCATTGAGCCCTACTGTTCATCACACCCCGTGATGTGGGGCAAAGCCGCAAAATCTCAAGGGCCCGGGCAGAAATCGGGCACTTATGAAAACAGCAGTGACGAGAGCTTTCGCCGGGCTGACAAAGTCGCCGGATCGACAGGGCCCCAGGCTTCAAAAAACTCGAGCAGCACCTTGCGCGCAGCTTCGTCTTCCCATTTCGGGTCCTTGCGCATGATCGTGAACAACTCGTCCGCGGCGGCGTCCCGGTGACCTTTCGCATTCAGGATCTTGGCAAACTGGATCCGCGCCTCGTGATCGGCCGGATCGGTTGCCAGACGCGCTTCCAGCTCGACAGGATCGCCCAGCTCGGCAACTTCCTTGGCCATCTCGAGACGCTTGAACACCGCGGCAATCTCCGCATCCTTGCGCTCTTCCATCGGCACTGCGTTAAGCAGCTTTTCCGCGCGGTCAAGCTCGCCTGCTGCCAGCATGCACGCTGCCATTCCCGAAATCGCGCCGACATGGCCCTGATCCATCTGCAGCACCGCGCCAAAGCCACGCGCCGCGGTCTCGACGTCGCCTGCGGCCAGCGCCTCGCGCGACTGAGTCACGATCTCTGCAATCTGCTCGTCAGCCGACGTCGTCGGCGCGGGCCCCGCCACCTTGTCGATGAACTCGCGAATCTGGCTTTCGGGAAGCGCGCCCATGAAACCGTCCACCGGCTTGCCGCCGGCAAAGGCCACCACGGCCGGAATCGACTGAATGCCCATCTGTCCCGGGATCGCCGGATGATCGTCGATGTTGAGCTTGACCAGCTTGACCCGGCCGTTGGATTCACTGACCACCTTCTCGATGATCGGCGTCAGCTGCTTGCAGGGCCCGCACCAGGGCGCCCAGAAATCCACCAGAACAGTCACATCCTGCGAGGCCTGGATCACATCAGCCGTGAACCCGGCAGTCGTGGTGTCGGAGATCAGATCTCCCGAGACCACGCCACCCTGGGCCGGTGCCTGAGCAGGCTTTGCCTGGTCACCAAAGGTCACCGTGCCGCTCATCTGGCCACCGGAGGCCGGCGCATAGGGGTTGTCAAAGTCACTCATGGGTCTGCTTCCGTGCCTGCTGAAAGATAGTCTCTGTCAAAGTCGTGTTTCAGTTCGAAACTTTCAAGATCTTCGGTTCATGCCCGGTATGGGCAAGAAAACGCTTCAAGTCCTCGCGACCGATCGATGTCGTCGCATCATTGCTCAGCGGATGAGCGTTGACAGTGTCATGCTCCAGAAGCGGGGCGTCAATGACGATTGTCACCTCCTGGTCCGGATCGTTGATCGCGCAGAAGATCGTCACCGACCCCGGTGTCACGCCGAGCTTTTCCATCAACGCTTCAGGTTTGCCGAAGGACACCCGCCCGCTTGCACCAATCAGCCCGTGGATCGTCTTCAGGTTCACCTCGGCATTTTCCTCGAGCGTCACCAGGAAATAGGCACCCTTCTTGTCCTTCAGAAACAGGTTCTTCGTGTGCCCGCCCGGAATTTCATCTCTCAGGCCTTGCGACTCGGCAACGGTGAACACTGGAGCGTGGTCAACAGTCGGGTGCGCGATACCAAGCGCATCAAGGCAGTCAAACAGGTCCTGGCGGGTTTTGGGCATGGGATCAACTCTAGCTGGATTGAGCATCAATTCGGATTTAGCTGGCAACCGGCGAGACGTGTTCCGCCTATGGCAACCATGAACTGGTGTCTTGATAGGCAACCCGGCAGATCAGCGCAATGCCTGCGGTTTTCAACCCCAAACCACCTCCCTTCTGGATGCGGCATGTTGGCTGCAAGCCCCGCAAATCGCCCGCAATCGCAATATAGTGCAAATCACTGAAAATTCCCTGTTGCAATTGAAAGCAGGTTGCGCCATATAGCGCCGGTCCGGGCCGAACAGCTTGGACAACGGATCCGGTTTCCCCACGGATCTGGTGATGAGCGGGCGTAGCTCAGGGGTAGAGCACAACCTTGCCAAGGTTGGGGTCGGGCGTTCGAATCGCCTCGCCCGCTCCATTTTTCCAAGACGCGCAAAGCCTCGGTTTTCCGGGGTTTTTTGTTGTCTGGCAACAGCATACCGGGCGCGCCAGACGATCAATCCGGCCACCGCTGGCTTTTTGGTGACTTGCACCGCTAGATGAAATGCAGGCTGATCGGTTTTCCCGCGATCATTTCCACATCGATCCTGAAGCCGAACAATGTCTCCAGAACATCGGGCCGTATCACCTCTTCGGAGCTGCCGTCAGCAACAATCTTTCCATCACGCATCCCCACGATCCGGTCTGCATGAACAGCCGCATGATTGAGGTCATGCAACACGATGATGATGCTCCGTCCCGTCGTGTCCGCCACGTGACGCAGGGTGCGCATGAGTTCACGCGCGTAGAAGATGTCGAGATTGTTGAGCGGCTCATCCAGAAGCATGTAATCCGTGCCCTGGGCGAAACACATCGCCGCCCGCACTCTCTGTCGCTGACCACCGGACAACGTGTCGACGAATTTCTCCCTGACATCCCACAGATCGAAGACCGCAAGCGCGTGTTCAACCTCATTGCGATCTTCTTGCATCGGTCGTCCCTGATGGTGCGGGAATCGTCCGAACTGCACCAGTTCACCAACCCGCAACCGGCCAGCCACGCTATTGTCCTGCGGCATCACGGACAGGCGCCTGGCGAGAGTGCGTGACGGGGACTGCGTCACGTCCAGCTCATCGACCGTAATTCGGCCAGAGATGATCGGCACCAGCCGCGCCATCGCAGACACCAGTGTCGACTTGCCGGCACCATTGGGCCCGATCAGCGCGGTGATACCGCTCTTGGGCAGCTCCAGATTGATGTCCCGCAGGATAGGCGTGCCGGACAGGGAAACGGACACATTCTCGACTTTGATCACCATTGCCTCCGGTGAAACAGGATTACGATGAAGGCAATTCCTCCAACGAATTCGATCAGCACACCAAGCGGCACGGCATTGCCGAAGCCGTGACTGAGCAGGGCCTGGCCGCCGACAAGAAGAATGATGCTGACCAGACAGCTTGCAATGATCGTGTGGCCGTGACGGCTGGTGTCGACAAGCTTGCGGCCAAGGGCCACGACCAGCAGACCCAGAAACGTCACCGGCCCGACAAGCGCCGTCGAGACAGCCACCAGCGCGCCCACAAGCACCAGCATGCCGACAGAAAAGAGCCGCCAGTTGACACCCAGGCCGATCGCCGTCGGCTTGCCCAGCAGCAGCACATCCAGGGTGTGGCGCACACGCCAGCAGACCATCAACGCGGCCAGCGTCAACGCCAAACTCGGCACCAGCATATCCGCATTCACTGCGTTGAAATTCGCATAGCTGACATTCTGCACAACCGCGAAATCATTGGGGTCGATCATCCGCGCCAGCAGCGATGACAGGCTTCGAAACAAAACCCCTAAAACGATGCCGCCCAGCAGCATCAGCACCAGTGCGTTGGAAAAGCGCAGCAGCGGCAGGAACAACGCCAGGGCAAGCCCTGCCATGAGCAGGACCTCGATTGAAAACTTGGCTTCCGGGTTCAGCGCGGAATAGCCAAGACCGCCCAGCGAGAAGACCAGCCCCGTCTGCAGCAGGATGTAAAGCGCATCCATTCCCATGATCGAGGGCGTCAGGATGCGGTTTGCGGTAATGGTCTGAAACACCAAGGTCGACAGTGCCACGGATACCGAAACCAGCAGCAGTGCAAGCAACCGCGCCGATCTCAGTTCCATCGCAAACATCAGATCGCCGCGTATATTGACCGTCATGAACAGCACGATCATGACCAGCGCCACTGCGGCAAGGCTCAACAGGCGTCGGTCAGTCATGACGAAACGACCGGTTGAAGATGAGAAACAGGAAAGCCGCCGCACCCACGACGCCCATGACCGTGCCGGCGGGTACTTCGTAGGGAAACCTGATCAACCGCCCGCAGATATCGGAAACAAGAACCAGCACCGCCCCCCCAAGCGCCACCAGCGGGATCGCACGGCGCACGTCGTCGCCCAGAATGCGCGCGACCGAGGCAGGCACGACAAGCCCGACAAAGGGCAAAGCCCCAACCGTTGCCACTGTCAGGCCGGACACGATGGAAACGATCAACAGCCCGATCCGCAGCGTGGCCTTGAAATCGAGTCCCAGCCCGGTGGCCGTTGACTGGCCGAGCGAGAGGATCGTCAACCGGTCAGCCACCCACCAGGCAGCAACCATGACCGCGGCAATCAGCCAGAGAATTTCATAGCGTCCGCGCATGATTCCGGAAAATTCACCACTCAGCCAGACCTCGAGGAACTGCAGCAGGTCGTAGTGCCAGCCAAGGGCTGTGGCGAAGGCACCGATGATGCCGCCGTAAACGATCGCGAACAGCGCGACAACATAGGGATCCTCCGGCGGCAACCGCCGCACAAGTCGGAGAAACACGGCCGTTCCCACGCATGCCGAAGCACTTGCCACCAGAACCTTGAGAAAGATTGATGTTGCCGGCGCCAGAATTGTAACGCCGAGAATGCCAAGTGCTGCGCTCTGACCTGTGCCCGAAATCATCGGGTCGACAAAGCGGTTGCGCACCAGGCTTTGCATCACCAGGCCAGCGATTGCCAGGCTTGCGCCGGTCAGCACGACCGCCAGGGTGCGGGGCAGGCGGCTGCTCAAGACAAGATCCAGATTGGCCGAAACGTCTCCACTGAAGACATTGCCCACGCCGACACCAAGACTGATTCCGCTCAGAACCACAAGCACCAACGCAAGTGCAATGATCCAGGCAGAAGCCGGTGACAGCCGCTTGCGCTGTGAGCTCATCGCGCTGTCGAAAAGCCCGCTGCCAGACTGTCGATGACGTCCATCGTCGCCCGGGCACCGCCGGCTGCAATGTAGATATTTGCCGACGGCACATAGATCACCTGGTCGGACTTCCAGGCTTTTGTCTGCCGGATCAGCGCATTGTCCAGCGTGGCCCTGGCATTCTGCTCGTTTGAGCCGATGGCAGCGGCTCTGTCGACGACAATGAGCCAGTCCGGGTCGATGTCCGCGACAAATTCAAACGAAACAGCATCCCCGTGATCGCCAGCGTCAATGTCCGGATCGGCAGCGGGCAGGTCCAGCACCGAATGAACCCACCCGAACCGGGATCCCGGCCCGTAGACCGAAATCTTCGGCCCGTTGGTCATCAGGACAAGAGCGTTTCCCTTGCCTTCAATTTCTTGTCTCGCAGCTTCGATCTTGCTGTCGACTTCGCCGACCAGGGCCTGCGCCCTTTCGTTCACGTCAAAGATCTTGCCGTAGTCGAGGATGCGCTGGCGCATTTGCCCGATCAGGTCTTCACCCCATATGGTCACATCGACGGTAGGTGCGACCCGGCTCGTCTCGCTCTGCTTTCCCGAGGACCGCCCGCCCACAAAAATCAGCTCGGGCGCCAGTGCATTCAAGGCTTCCAGGTCAGGTTCAAACAGAGTGCCGACCACGGCAGCGTTGGCGTATCTGGACCGCAGCCGCTCGAGAAAGAGATTGTTCGGCACACCGTCAATCTTGATACCAAGCGCGTCCAGCGTGTCGATCGCGCCGATGTCGAAGACCGCGATTGTCGCCGGATTATCCGTGACGGTCTGGGGTCCGGCATAGGTCTGCACTTCGGTACCGTGACCCGGCATGCAGGTAACAGCCATCAACACAGCAGCGGCACCGAGTAACTTTTTCATTGCTCTCATATCTCGATAGTTCTCGGGCGCAGGTGCAAGCACCCGCGCCCGGTGAAAAGATTAGAATTTTGCCTTCAGCGACAGCCGGAATGTCCGGCCAGGTTCACTCAACGGGACAACACTGGCATATTCGCCGCCATAGGTTGCCCGTGCCGTATAGGTCTCGTCGAAGATGTTGTTCACCGACGCCCGGAAAGTCAGGTTCTCGTACTGCGAAGGTGTGTACTCGGCATAGGCATTGAAAACCTCGTAGGCAGGCAATGACTGGCCGACCCCGCCTGCGGTGGTTGACGTGCTGTTTTCCGACAGAACGATCTGGCCGCTCGCACCGATCGTCACGCCATGGTCGACGAAAGTGTGCGCGGCTTCCAGCGTGAAGACCTGACCGATAGGCGTTGTCAGGTAGTTGCCGTTGTAGGAATCGGAGGCCGCGCCGTCAATCGTGGTGTCGATGTTGGCATAACCGAGACGGGCAAAACCGCTGGCCCAATTGTAGCCCAGCCCGAGCTCGAAACCGGTGCTCTTCATATCCTTGTTCAATCCGGCGCCGCCGCCCCAGCTGGGAGTGCGCGCGTTCTTGATCGAGGTCTGGAACACCTTGCCGCTCAGGTCAAAATCACCCAGGCGAGCGGTCAGGCCCGCATAAACATTGTTCGAGGTGACAGCCTCAACCCCATTGGCGTAGGTCCAGGCCGGGTTCTGAATAAAGTTCTCGGCCAGCGGAACACCACCGAAGACGTGTGAAACGCCGGCGCTGGCAGTAAGGAAATCAGTCAGGTCATAGGCCATCGACAGATTGCCGGACAGACCGGACACATCGTCGGAAAACCCATTGGTTCCGGTGAAGCTCTGGAAATCGGCCCGGCCCCCGAAGGAGGTATGCAACCGTTCAGTCAGATCCAGCCGCGCCTGCGCATAGGCACCGATGTTGGAGGCCTTTTCCGCGCTGACATAGTCGGAGGTCCGGTTGGTCAGAAGCCGGTAATCCATGTCTGCTGTATCGGAGTAGAAATCCAGGCCAGCCGTGACCGAGCCATTGTCCAAGCCGAACCGGTTCTCGATCTTGCCGTTGAGACTGTCGGTCTTGCCGTAGCTTGTCTGGTTTGTCTCGTCGATATCCAGATTGGTGACGCTGTAGGCAAGCTGGATCGTCGGATCCCACCAGCCCGTCGGCGCTTCATTGGTGTAGGTCATGACCATGTTCTGACGCGCAAGATCATAGTTACGCGTCAGCGGGACCGGCCGGCCGCCCAGAATCTGGCCGATATTCGCACGGTAGGGACGTGCTTCGTCATCATTCACACGCTCATAGGAGAATTCCAGCCGGTGGCCTTCTTCGCTCTGGTAGGCAACCTTGCCCAGCCCACTGAGCAGCCGCGTTCCAGAGCCGATGATATCGGTCCCTGACCCGTCTTCCTGCAGCCCACCCTCGGCATATTTGAAGAAGCCGAGGAATTCGAACCCGTCCTGCATTCCGTACAGCGCATTGCTGGTCGAAAACACGCCGCCATTGCTGGAATACTCGTTCAGTGTGTAGCCGCCAAAGGATTTGCCATCTTCCAGCAGATCGCGGACATCCTTGGTTTCGTACTGGACAGCGCCGGCCAGGGCACCGGGTCCCGCATCTGCCGGGGCAACACCGGGATCGATGCTGACAGCCTTGAGCAGGGACGGATCAATCAGCGTGGTCGAGTTATGGTGGAAGATCTTGTTGTTCTGGCGGCTTCCATCGATACGGACCGAAAGGTTGGTCTCCTCGACACCGTTGACATAAAGCTTCTGTGACATCGGAAGCGAGCTGCCAACCGCGATCGTCGGCTCGGACGCAAACAGGTCCTGCAGGTCGACAGGATTGATCCGGACGAGATCTTCATCGGTGACTTCAACAGAGTTATCATCACCGCCACCGGTGCCGATCACGATGCGGTTGAGTTCGGTCACTTCCTGCGCCTGCGCATAGGACGCGAGCGAGAGAAGACTGACGGTGCTGATCAGAAAAAGGGTGGATTTTGACATGGAAGCCTCCAAACGTAACGCAAAAGAATGGTGGCTTGACACAATTTGGTCTGGCTTCCGTTGCAGCTCAAATTGCATATATGATAATGAGACTCAAGTTTAAGTTTGAACTTTTCAGCCGTTCAGGCCGGCCTGCGCGCCGTGACGGTCCGCCATTGGCTCAAGGCGGGAGGTTCTCCCGTCCTTGACCTGCTCTGATCAGGATGTCGAAACTGCCTGCGTTGGCGGACCCGTGAACCGGGTTTGACGGTAATCAATGCAATAACGTCAGAAATCGCTGATAAGACGACAACAACACTCCGTCACTGCGTATGACGCCGTTACAGTGACCTTCCCGGCAGTGTCGCCAGCCGGGTGTCGGTCCGTCAAAGCGGTGTGGCGCCGCCAGAACATCCGGATAAAGAGCATGAATTCCATAATCACCGAACTCGTCATCGGCAGTCTGACCATTGTGGCCTCCACTGCCGTCATGATCGGCTTCGTGCTGGTGACCCTTCGGCTGGTTCGCAGGGCAGAGATCAACTACGCCGACCACCGGCCCGGGATCATCCAGTTCTTTTTGATCCTGTCGAACGCTGTCTTGCTGATCCTGTTTGCAAATACGGTCTGCGTCTGGCTCTGGGCATTGTTGTTCCATGCTCTCGGTGTCTTTCCGACGCTGGAGGAAGCTGTCTATTTTTCCATGGTGTCGTTCAGCACCGTGGGCTACGGCGATGTCGTTGTAAAACACAGCTGGCGCATCCTCTCCGGCTTTGTCGCCGTCAACGGACTTCTGGCCTTTGGTGTATTCACGGCGGTGCTGATCGAGATCATCAGAGGCCTTTCGGATCGCTATATTCCGCGAAGGTGATCGCTGCCCCCTCAAATCCTGCCCTCGAAAAGCCGGATCGCTTCCCTTATATGCACAGTGATGGACTGGCCGGATCGCTGCAGACGGACCGGAAAGCTAAAGGAATTCTTGATGGCGCGAATCGATCAGACAGGTGATTGGAGAGACCGGCATGCACCGTCGCTTGCCGAGTTCGAATCACTCGCCATAGACGCCTATGCCCAGCTGCCTGACGGTTTTCGCAGCCATACCGGCAATGTGACCATCATCATTGCTGATTTTCCCGATGACGAGATTTTCGAGGACATGGGCCTGGAGACCCCCTTCGACCTGCTCGGCCTGTTCGAAGGCCGCGGCCTGACCCAGCGTTTCGCAATCGAGACCGGCGAACTGGCCAACAAGGTGATTCTCTACCGCCGTCCGATCCTCGACTACTGGGCTGAAAACGACGAGACCCTGGGCGACATCATAAGCCATGTGCTGATCCACGAGATCGGCCATCATTTCGGCCTTTCCGATGACGACATGGAGCGCATCGAGGCCGGGGTGGAATAGGGTTTACAGGCCCTGTATCAGTCCAAGGCCTGCCCACCGCAAATATCCCGCGTGATCGCTGCGAACAGTGCAACACCCGGTCCGATCAACTCATCGGGAAAGTCGAAATCCGGATTGTGCAGCCGCGGATGGTCTTCTCCCGATCCAAGCACGAAAAGGCCGGTTTTCGCGATGCTGCCGAAACGGCCGAAATCCTCGGACCAGCGGAACGGATCACCGACCTCGACGCGACTTGCCCCCAGCTCCGTTGCCGCGGCCTCGATCTTCTCCACGGCTTCGGCATCATTGTGGCCGGCCGCAAAATTCTCGTGCCGGTCGAACCTCACACCCAGGCCGCCGGCCTCGGCAAGCCGGCGCGCCAGCATTTCGGCTTCGCCCATCAGTTCGGCCTGCAGACGGTCGTCAATTGCTCGCACCGTCACCCAGATGTCAGCCTCGCCCGGCGCTATTCCGAAGGCTGCCTCGCCCAGCCGGGCATGCGACAGCGTGACCAGCGAGTGACCGGGGACTTGCCCCAGCGTTTCCGGCAATTCGGGGAGTGCCTCCATCAGCCTGCCCATGATGGCCGCGGGACTGAGCCCGGCCTCGGGTTGAGCCGCATGCGATGTGCGACCTGAAAGCCTGATCGCCAGGCCCTCGGAGGCAAATGTGAACGGCCCGGACCGGACCCCCACCGCCCCCAGCGGCAACCCCGGCAGATTGTGAAGCGCAAAGGCAAAATCCGGACGAATCCGCTGGAACCGCAGGTCGGCAATCACACCCGCAGCTCCGGCACCGGTTTCCTCGGCCGGCTGGAACAACAGCACCACCCGTCCGCGGGCGGGCCTGTTTACGGCCAGATGCCTGGCAAGCCCGACCACAATCGCCATATGCCCGTCATGCCCGCACAGATGGCCTTTGCCTTCAATCTCTGAGCGCCAGTTGAACGTGGAAATCTCGGTGATCGGCAATCCGTCAAGTTCGCACCGGAACAGTACCGTGGGGCCCTCGACGCCACTGTCGTAGACCGCAGCCACCCCGTGAGTGCCAAGGCCACTGAGGATTTCATCGGGCTGACAGCGTTCCAGTTCGGTCACGATCCGGGCAGCGGTTTCCCGCTCTTCATCCGAAAGTTCCGGCCGGCGGTGAAGCTCCTGACGCAAGGCGACCAGATCCGCGGAAGCGGTTCGGCTGAGAAACTCGCGCAAGATCACTGCTCTCCAAGCTTCATGCCGGGCTCATACTCCTTGCCCTCAACATCCTTGGTCACGGCCTGGCCGCATTCCATCATGCCTGTCGTCGCATTAAACGCAAGGCTGGGCGAGCCATGCAGCTGCCATCCCCTGGACAGCGCAAGGCTGACCTTGTGGCAGAAATCGGCGCTTTGGTCGGGCCCGGTCAGAAAGCGGTACAGTTTCATGTCGTGTGTCCTTCGTCTTGCCGCGCGGCAATCCGCGCCGCCTTTTCAATCAGCCGTTCGGCCATCTCCAGATGCAGCCGCTCGACCATCTTTCCGTCAAGACTGATAACGCCGCGGCCCTGGTTTTCCGGCAAGGCAAAAGCCCCGGCAATCGCCTGGGCCTGCGCAAGCTGGTCCGCCGCAATGCCGAAGACCTGGTTTGCCGGCGCGATCTGGCTGGGATGGATCAGCGTCTTGCCGTCAAACCCCATCGCCTGCCCGTCCGCGCATTCACGCATCAGGCCAGCCTCGTCCTTGAAGTCGTTATAGACCCCGTCCAGCACATCCAGCCCGTAAGCCCGCGCGGCAAGCACGATCTGCATCAACCAGGATGACAGCCACGGCCGGCCGGGCAGCGCCGCAACACCGGTTTCCTTGAGCAGATCATTGGTTCCGGTAATGAAACAATCCAGTCTTGCTCCATCCGTACGCGCCATTCGCGCGATCTGGCCGGCATTCATCACCCCGCGCGGCGTCTCGATCATCGCCCACAGCCGCAGACCTGCCGGCGCATCGGTCTGATCAAGTGCCTCTTCGACAGCCAGAATGTCTTCAGGCGCCTCAACCTTCGGGATCAGGATCGCATCCGGCCTGCAGCCACGCGCGGCCAGCAGATCTTCAGCTCCCCATGGCAATGACAATGAATTGATGCGGATCACGGTTTCCATCCCGGCAGGCAAGGCTTTCGCGCGGCCATCGCTGAAAAAGCGCCTCAGGGCCTCGCGCGCCTCGTCTTTTGCGGCGGGCGCAATCGAATCCTCGAGATCGAAAACCGCGCTGTCACACGACAGGCCGGAAAGCTTGTCGAGCGCACGGGCATTGTTGGCCGGCAGATACAATACGGATCGGCGCGGTCGTACCGGCCTGGATGATGGTGATGTGTTCATCCTGCGTTTATTGCCTCCGTCGACCCGGCCTTGCAAGGGGGACCACATTCCTGCGGCAGAAACAGAGCTTTCAAGCATGCTGGCATAGAAGGTCCAAAAACCCAGTCGCTATTGAACGCTGATGATCCGATCACCACATACTAGCCATGAAACAAGGGAACATCGTCATGAGAACTCTTCTCGCAGTCGCCACCGGCCTGGGTCTGGTGTTTGCAGCTTTTGCCGGTTTGGCACTGGCGCTTGTTCTTGGCACCGTTGCCGCCGGCGCGATCGCCTTGGCTCGTCTCACCGGACGCTTCCAGCCTGCCATGGCCAAAGCGTCTGCGGCCAGAGAACACGATAAGTCCGGCACCGACTACCGGATCTGGAATGATGGTCGCGGCACCATTATCGACATGTAATCAGCAACTTTAGGCACCCAAATCGCCTTCTTGCTCAGAAGTAGCCGCCAGCCTCTTCTTTTTCGGCTCTTTGTTTGTTAAATGCTCCGGCACAGACAGACAGGATCCGCAAGCCATGGAAAAATTCTCCCGCCTCACCGGCGTCGCCGCACCTCTTCCGGTTGTCAATGTCGACACCGACATGATCATCCCGAAGGATTATCTCAAGACCATCAAGCGTACCGGTCTTGGCAAAGGCCTGTTTGCCGAAGCGCGCTACAACGAAGACGGGACAGAGAATCCGGATTTCGTACTCAACCAGCCGGCCTGGCGCAATGCGTCTATCCTTGTCGCTGGTGACAATTTCGGCTGCGGTTCATCGCGTGAGCACGCCCCCTGGGCGCTTCTCGATTTCGGCATTCGCTGCGTGATCTCGACCAGCTTCGCCGACATTTTCTACAACAACTGCTTCAAGAACGGCATCCTGCCGATCGTTGTCAGCCAGGAAGACCTCGACAAGCTGATGGATGACGCCCGCCGCGGTGCCAATGCCACGGTGTCGGTCGATCTGGAAGAACAGGAAATTCGCGGTCCCGATGGCGGTGTCATCAAGTTCGATATTGATGCCTTCAAGAAGCATTGCTTGCTCAATGGTTTGGACGACATAGGATTGACTCTGGAGAAAGCCAGCGCCATCGATAGTTATGAAACCAACACCGGCGCGACGCATTCCTGGCTTTAATCCCGGTCAGCTGACACGTAGCAGCCAGTTGTAAGAACAGTATTGCGTTCCGGAGCGCGTTGAAGGGAGTATCCATGTCAAAGGATGTCGAAGCCTCAATCATCGCAATGATTGCATCCGCAGGGGAAATCGAACCCGGCGAAATCACCCGCGACACCGAACTGGCAGAACTCGAGATCGATTCGCTCGTCCTGACCGAAATCGTCATGGATATCGAGGATGAACATGATATCGAGATCGACCTGAACACCGCAGAAGCCTGGGAATCGCTCAAGACCGTTGGTGACATCGTCGATGTGGTCAAGCAACTCGTCGCGGCCAAGACCTGATCATGAGCCAGCAGCGGGTCGTCATCACGGGCATGGGGGGCATTTGTGCTCTCGGCGGGAATTCGGACGACATCTGGACCAGCATGAAGGAAGGCCGTGACGGATGCCGGCCGCTGGAGATGGAAGCACGTGACCTCAAGGTCGGCGTTGGCTGCGGCCTCATCGGCTACCCGGAAGATGACGGCATCGACAAGCGCCAGAGCCTGACCATGAGCGGCATCAGCCGGATCTCGGTGATTGCAGCGCGTGAGGCCATGGCCCAGGCCGGGCTCGCAGCCGGTGAGTTCAACCCGCAGCGCTGCGGCGCCGTGGTGGGCGTCGGCATCTTTGGCACTGATGCGGTCGATCAGAGCTATGTCGACATCTTTGTCGAAAAGAAGAAACGGGCCCATATCTTCACCGTTCCGCGGGTGATGCCGAGCGGCCCCTCCGGCCATGTCTCCATCGCCATGGGGCTGCAGGGACCGGTTTTCGGCGTGACTTCGGCCTGTGCCTCGGGAAACCACGCCTTCATCTCGGCTATCGATCAGATCCGGCTTGGCCGCGCCGATGTCATGCTCGCCGGTGGCGCCGAGCTGGCACTGGTTTATGGCCCGCTCAAGGCCTGGGAATCGCTGCGCGTTCTCGCCCGCTCCGTCTGTCGGCCCTTCTCGGCCGATCGTGACGGGCTGGTGCTTGGCGATGGTGCGGCCATCGCGGTTCTGGAATCCTATGAGCATGCCAAGGCGCGCGGCGCCAATATCCTGGCCGAAATCATCGGGTCCGGCATGTCCGGCGACGCCTCCGACATCGTCAACCCGACGGTCGAGGGCCCGGCTGCCGCCATGCGAAACTGCCTTGCTGACGCAGGCATTTCAGCCGACCAGGTCGATTACATCAACGCCCACGGCACCGCTACCCAGACCAATGACCAGACCGAGACGAAAGTCATCCGCGAGGTCTTCGGGTCTGCCGCCGACACGGTCTCGGTATCCTCGACCAAATCCATGCACGGCCATTGCCTTGGCGCCTCAAGCGCCATCGAGCTGATTGCCTGCGTCAACGCAGTGCGCGAGGGCGTAATTCCGCCGACCATCAATTACACGACGCCCGACCCGCAGTGTGATCTTGACATCACGCCCAATGAGGCGCGCGAAAAGACCGTCGACATCGCCATCTCCAACGCCTTTGCATTCGGCGGCACAAATGCGGTTATTGCCGTGCGCAAGGTCTAGGCCGAACCTTCACTCAAGTTCCAGCTCGGTGCTTTCGATAACAACACTGCGACCTTGCCGGATGATGGTCGTTTCCAGCCGGTAATGGCCAGCTGCCGGGCTCCCCTTCTTGCCCGCGAAGGCGACATAAACGGCCTTTGAGCGATCCAGCGGCTTGGTGGTCTGTTGGCTGAACACCTGCCCATCCTTTTCGATCCGGAGCGAGAAACGGTCCCCCTTTGACAGGTTGATGGCCCAGACATAGCCAACCAGTGCTTGGCTGAGCCTGCCCGGCGTTTCCGGAACCCCGGTCTCGGCCAGCTGACTGCCACTGACCGGCCCACCGGCAAACCCGGTCGACAACACGGTTGGCAGATCAGGCGCAGCGAGAGCAGCCATCGCGTCCGCATCAAGCAGGCCGCTGGCGTCCGTCGCCACGTCATACGTTACGCAGGCCTGACCCGATTCCAGCCCGGTAAACGGATCGATGACCTGGCCATTGCGGCGCAGCGTCACATGGATATGCGGAAACTGGGCCATCCCGGACGCGCCGACAAGCCCGATAACATCGCCCTTGCGCACCTTCGCCCCGGTCTGCAACTGCAAAGAACCACGGCGCATGTGGCAGTACTGGGTTTCAAATCCCCCGCCATGATCAAGGATCAGGCCATTGCCGCACTCGCGTGAACTCACGGCTTGCCGGTCCTCGTCCGTTGACACCAGCCGGTCAGTCATCCCGTCGCGCATGGCTTTGACAACGCCATCGGCCATGGCGACCACATTGACCCCGCGCGCCACGTCCTGCATCGACATGACCCTGAAATCCGTGCCCTTGTGACCATCATAGGTCTTGGTTCCGCACCAGGGATCTTGTGCCTCGGGCCCCGGTTCGAGATCCACAAACTGCTGGATCGGGCAATCCGATCCTTGCGGGCAGACAAGTGGAAGCCCGAACAGCGGCTCGGCCGCCACCGGCCATACGGGCGCCAGGGCGAGCACCAGACCGCCAAGCAAAACCGGTCTGCTCATCAGCGACAAAACCCAGGACGGCAAGCCAGACAGTTGAAAACCCTCCGAAGGGTGTTTAAGGACGCATTATCTTTTCGATTTTGGTCCGGGGACTTCAAAATGGCAACACGCTCTCTCTTTCTTCTCCCAGGTGACGGCATCGGTCCCGAGGCCATGGCCGAGGTCCGCAAGATCATCGCTCACATGAATGAGAAGGAAGCGGCAGGCTTCAAAACCGATGAAGGTCTTGTCGGCGGCTCTGCCTATGACGCCCATGGCCAGGCGATTTCCGATGCCGACATGGACAAGGCCATGGCAGCCGACGCGGTGCTGTTCGGCGCTGTCGGCGGACCGAAATGGGACGCGGTGCCTTATGAAGTGCGCCCGGAAGCTGGCCTGCTGCGCCTACGCAAGGACATGGAGCTGTTCGCCAATCTGCGTCCAGCCATCTGCTATCCGGCGCTGGCCAACTCCTCATCGCTGAAGCAGGACGTGATCGAGGGCCTCGACATCCTGATCGTGCGCGAACTTACCGGTGGTGTCTATTTCGGCGAACCCAAGGAAATCATCGATCTCGGCAATGGCCAGAAGCGCGGTATCGACACCCAGGTCTACGACACCTACGAGATCGATCGCATTTCGGCGGTCGCCTTCGAGCTTGCCCGCACCCGCAAGAACGAAGTCTGCTCGATGGAAAAGCGCAACGTCATGAAGTCCGGCGTGTTGTGGAACGAAGTGGTCACCGCCACCCACAAGGCCCGCTTCTCCGATGTCAAATTGAGCCACATGCTGGCCGACGCCGGCGGCATGCAGTTGGTCCGCTGGCCCAAACAGTTCGATGTAATCGTCACCGACAATCTGTTCGGCGACATGCTGTCGGACATTGCTGCGATGCTCACCGGCTCGCTCGGCATGCTGCCATCCGCCTCGCTCGGTGCGCCTGACGTCAAGACCGGCAAGCGCAAGGCGCTGTATGAGCCCGTGCACGGCTCGGCCCCCGACATCGCCGGTCAGGGCATCGCCAACCCGATCGCCATGATCGCATCTTTTGCCATGTGCCTGCGCTATTCCTTCAACATGGTGGCCGAGGCCGACCGCCTTGAAGCGGCTATCGCTGCCGTGCTCGACAAGGGCCTGCGCACCGGGGACATCATGTCCGATGGCTGCAAGCAGATTTCCACCACCGAAATGGGTGACGCCATCCTGTCCGCCTACGCGGGCTGACACATTCGGTCGCAAGGTCTACTGTATGAAACCCGGACCGGCTTCACGCCAGGCCGGGTTTTTCATTCCCGGATCACACCGGGATACGCGCCCTGAACGGCGACGACTTGATGATTGCGGTGTTGGTTTCAGCCTTTTCGTGAAACGGCAGCAGCACCGGGTCGAGATCGGCAATCGATCTGAGCGCCAGACGGGTGACAAAGCAGTCCTCTCCGGTGACCTTGTCACAATCAAGAAACCCCGGCTCATTCAGGATCATGTCTTCGACAATGTGCATATTGCCCGGCCGCGGCTTGATCCTGACTATCGCCTGCAGCGGATATCCCAGCGCCGCAAGGTCGATCTCCAGCGTGAACCGGGAAATAATGCCGTTTGCCTCCAGCCGCCGGATCCGTTCGCTGGTCGCAGGGCCCGAAAGGCCAACCTGTTTCGACAATTCGCTTACCGGCATCCGGGCATCATCGCTCAACAACTTGATCAACAGGCGGTCTTTCTCATCGATCTTCATTTTCAAACCTTTTAAAGCCAGAGACTTTGAATAATGTGGCAAATAGAGACTGTGACCTTGAATATGACAAGGTGAAATGTGTCGAAGTCCTGTAATTTAGAGCCAACAGGATCACAAAGGACACCATCATGACCGTTCAACGCATTTCAGCCTTCTCTGACGCCGGACAGGGCGGCAATCCCGCAGGCATCGTCCTCTCAGAGCAGTTTCCATCAGAAACCGAAATGCGCCGGATCGCGGCAGAGGTGGGCTACTCGGAAACCGCTTTTGCCGTTCCCAATGGCGGACCGGAGCAATGGCGGGTGCGCTATTTCTCGCCCGAATCGGAAGTTCCGTTCTGCGGACATGCCACGATCGCGCTAGGTGCCGCATTGGCAGCCCATTCCGGCGACGGTGAGTATCGGCTCAAGCTCAATCAGGCAGACATCACCGTCGAAGCTTCGGCCAGCGCCGGGACCACCCGCGCCACGCTGCAATCACCCCCGACCCGCAGCCAGCCAGCGCGCGTTGAGCTTGTCGACGCAACACTGACACTGTTGGGCTATCGCCGGGAGCAAATCGACCCGGCCCTGCCGCCAGCCGAAATCCATGGCGGCGCAGATCACCTGGTACTCACCCTCAAGCATCGCGCAGATCTTGCCGCCATGAGCTATGATCTCGACGCCGGCCGGGCCCTGATGCGCGACTACGGTTTGGTCACCATCATGCTGGTTTACGCCCGCAGCCAGACCGAATTCGACGTCCGCAATGCCTTTGCTTCCGGTGGAGTGCTCGAAGATCCCGCAACCGGCGCAGCAGCGGCAGCCTTTGCCGGCTATCTCAGGGACCTGGGCTGGCCGCACAAGAACCGGATTTCGATCACCCAGGGCGAAGACATGGGCGCCAGATCCGCCATTACCGCCGAATTTTGCGATGAGCCCGGCAGTTCGATCCGGGTTTCGGGCGCCACCCGCACCATCGCAACCGATGCAAATAGTCAGTAAGCTTGCGCAGAACGCACAACAGCTTTCTGCGATCTTGATCCTGGTCAATGCGCTGCAGGTGTGGAGTTGAAATGATTTTCAGAAGGCACATCCGCCTTCGATCTGCACCGGGAAACAGCACATGGCCGCCGCAAACAAGGACCAACTGCTGACTGTGACGCTCAAGGAATACGGCAAGCTTGAAACACTGCTTTCAGGCTTGTCCAAAGGCCAGGCAACAGTGAAAGACGCCGATGGCGCCTCGATCAAGGATATTGTCGGCCATCGCGCGCACTGGATCGAACTGTTTATCGGCTGGTATCGCGACGGCCAGGAGGGCAAGGAAGTGTTCTTTCCTGCGCCTGGATACAAATGGAACCAGTTGAAGGCCTACAATGCGGCTTTGCGCCAATCCCAGGCGGCATTGTCCTGGAACCAGACCAGTAGCCTTCTGTCTGAAAATCATGCCCGTCTGCTGGACTTCATCACCAGCCATGACGATGCAGATCTCTATGATGGCCCGATGAAAGGTGCCAACAACGACTGGACCGCAGGCCGGTGGGCAGAGGCCGCCGGGTCCAGCCACTACCGGTCGGCCGCAAAATACGTGAAACAGGCCCTCAAACAGCAGCGCAGCTAGGCTCAGGCCAAGCTCCGCAAACTTGATGAGATGCGGCAGCGGGATGGAATTGACATTTTGCGGCACTTGCATCAAAACACCGCCACCATGCGCACCACGATCAAAACCAAAACCACGATCTGACCCGTTCCGCCCCTCACTCTCCCCGGGGCGGGAAGAGTGGCGCTTGACCGCTAACAAGGGGAGAGAGGAGCACGGGAACCATGGGTTTCAAAATCGCAATCGCCGGGGCGACGGGCAATGTCGGCCGCGAAATGCTCAACATTCTTGCAGAGCGCGCCTTCCCTGTCAGCGAAGTCGTCGCCCTCGCCTCGAGCCGTTCGGTCGGCACCGAAGTATCGTTCGGCGATCAGACCCTCAAGGTCAAGAACCTCGAGACCTATGATTTCTCCGACACCGATCTCTGCCTGATGTCGGCCGGCGGCACCATCAGCAAGAAATGGTCGCCGAAGATTGGTGCCCAGGGCTGCGTCGTCATCGACAACTCTTCGGCCTGGCGCTACGACGCCGATGTGCCGCTGATCGTGCCGGAAGTGAACCCGAACGCGATTTCCGGCTACACCAAGCGCAATATAATCGCCAATCCGAACTGCTCGACCGCACAGCTGGTGGTGGCGCTGAAGCCTTTGCATGACCATGCGAAGATCAAGCGTCTCGTGGTTTCGACCTACCAGTCGGTGTCCGGCGCCGGCAAGGATGGCATGGACGAGCTGTTCAACCAGACCCGTGCGGTGTTTGTCGCTGACCCGATCTCGAACCAGAAATTCACCAAGCGCATCGCTTTCAACGTCATCCCGCACATCGATGACTTCATGGAAGACGGCTACACCAAGGAAGAATGGAAGGTGCTGGCCGAAACCAAGAAGATGCTGGATCCGAAGATCAAGGTCACCTGCACCGCCGTGCGCGTGCCGGTCTTCATCGGTCACTCGGAAGCGGTCAACATCGAGTTCGAAAACGAGATCAGCGCCGAGGAAGCCCGTGATATCCTGCGCGATGCGCCCGGTTGTCAGGTCATCGACAAGCACGAGGACGGTGGCTACATCACGCCTTATGAATGCGCCGGTGAAGACGCAACCTTCATCTCCCGCATCCGCGAGGACGCAACCGTCGAAAACGGCCTCAACATCTGGGTGGTTTCCGACAATCTGCGCAAGGGTGCAGCGCTCAACACCATCCAGATCGCAGAGCTGATGGTCAACCGCCGGCTGATCAAGCCACGCGCTGAAGCCTGATCAAAAAGCCGGCCTGAAACATCAAACCCCGCTGTTGAGACACAATGGCGGGGTTTTTCCTATTCCGGTGTTTCGTGACTTTTAACCGAATCGCTGGCAAAGTCCGCCCGAAACGAATTTACGGAAGTTGGTGGCAGGCATGGATAGCAGGTTTCAGAAACTCAAGATTATGGGCGCTGCAGCGCTTCTTTCCGCCGCACTCGGCGGGCAAGCGATAGCAGCCACATGTGGCAACAACTCGGGCGGCTTCAGCACCTGGGTTGGGGAATTCAAGCAGGAAGCGACCAGGGCCGGGATCTCGCAAAAGACGCTCGACCGCGCGTTCAAGAACGTCCGCTATGCCACCAAGACCATCTCGGCCGACCGCAATCAGAAAAGCTTCAAACTGTCGTTTGACCAGTTCATGCGCAAGCGCGGCGCCTCGACGATCATCTCCAAGGGCAAGCGCCTGAAGCAGCAGAACGCGGGCCTGTTTGCGGCTCTTGAGAAGAAATATGGCGTCCCCGCCGGCCCGTTGATCGCGATCTGGGGCATGGAATCAGGCTTTGGCTCTTTCATGGGCAACCAGCACACGGTCTCTGCGGTGGCGACACTGGCCTATGATTGCCGGCGTTCTGCGTTTTTCACCGAACAGCTCTACGCCTTGATGCAACTGATCCAGAAGGGCTGGCTGTCCCCCGATTTCAAGGGTGCGGCACATGGTGAAATCGGCCAGACCCAGTTCCTGCCCGCCAATGTGGCGCGCTTTGCCGTCAATGGCGACGGCAGCGGCGGCATCAATCTGGGAACCAAGGCTGACGCACTGGCCTCAACCGCCAACTTCCTGCGTGGCCATGGCTGGCGCCGCGGCGGCGGATATCAGCCCGGCGAAACCAACTACCGCGCCATTCAGGGATGGAACGCCGCAGGTGTCTACCAGAAAGCCATCGCAAAGATCGGCGCCGAGATCGACAGCTAGGTCATCAGCACAGCGCGTTTGGAAAACAGCATCCGAACGCGCTGTAAACCTTTGAAATGATACATGTACGTTAGAAGTTTTCGCAGCTGTCGCCGACTGTTGTCTGCACACTGCTGACGATCTTGGTTTCCCGGAAGCCAAACACCTCGCGGATCATCAACTCATTGTCCGGAAACTGGTAGCACACCAGAACAGAAGCTTCGTTTTCGTTTACTTCTGCGCCCTCTTCGAGCTGCCAGGCAAGATTGGCATCTTTCGCCACGTCTTCCCATTCATCAAGCGACTCGATGAACTCTGCCTTGGTCTGGGTTACGCCCAGGTCTTCAAGACTGATCACGACATCATCCGCAAGCAGATCGGCAAGTGCCAGACGATTGACGTCGAACAGCGCTGTGTACCAGCGATCAAGCAGCGTGTGTTGGGCAGAAGCCAGAGAAACAGGCAAGAGAGCTGTGACAACCAGCAGCATACTCAAAAAGCGGATGGCATTCATGTCCGGCTCCCAAACTCTCGTCCCGCGTAACAACGCTTGACGCTCATGGAACCGGACAGACGTGCCTGATGTCAAGCTGCGGCGGTTTCGGGCCTGAAGAAATCGCCGGTTTTGCTGTCCATCACCCACAATTCGCCGCTTGAGATGTCAAACCATGCTCCGTGGATCTGCAACTTGCCGCGTTCCTCAAGGATCTTGACGCAAGGAAAGGTGCGCAGATTTGCCATTGAATTGCGGATCGAGATCCGCTCCAGGGCGATCTGGCGCTCTCCGCTTGTCAAAAGCTGGCTGTCCTGGATCTGCTGGGCAGCGGGCTTGAGCAGCTTGACCCAGTTGCCGATGAAGTCCCCGGGAGACAGCGGCGTTGCATTGGGGTCAAGCGCTGCCTTGATGCCGCCGCAGCGACCGTGCCCCATGACCAGAATTTCCCTGATCTTGAGGGACTGCACCGCAAATTCCAGCGCCGCGGATGTCGCATGAAGATTGTCGTCAGGCTCGTAGGGCGGCACCAGATTGGCGACGTTGCGCACAACGAACAATTCACCCGGGCCGCAATCGAAAATTGTCTCGGGCGCGGCACGCGAATCGCAACAGGCAATCACCAGCGTGTGAGGCTCCTGACCGGTTTCGGCCAGTTGGCGATAGCGGTCGCGCTCATCTGCATAACGACCGCTCATGAATGTCTGGTAGCCTTGGAGAAGGCGGTTCGGGAATGTCGACATGGCTTTGCACATAACCGGGCCTGAAAAGAAGATCAATCAACCTTTTGCCGCACGGTTATCATCCAGTTCCCGAATCGACCGGTAGTGGACGATGGTTCAGAACAGCAGTCCGGACCCATATCGCCACCTTCTGATCATTTATCGAGCCGGGTCAGCCGTGTATGGCGACCAGAATTCCATGACGGTCACGCTTTGCATCGGCAGGATACGTCTCGGTCAAGCCTTTTGCATGGCGCCCGGCCATGACCAAGTTGACACTTGCATCCAGCAGATCATCCATCGCAGCCCCCCGTGGCGGTCCGCTGGCGAACAGCTCAGGGTCAATTCCATGCAGCGCTAGCAATTGCATTCGCTCGGCAATGCCTTCCAGATTGATGGCGCCACGTATCTTCTTGGAGGTCGTCATGGGCTTCATGTTGTTCAACCGGCAAAACGAAAATTCCGGATGGCATTCGATGATCCTCTCGCGCAAGGCGATATCGGTCTGCAGCAACTGATCGATCTCGCGGATCTTGGGGAACAGGAAGAATGCCTGCTTCGAGATCTTCTTCGGCGGTTCGGAATTCAGCCGCGCCAGGTCGCAAGCCTCGAGATAGGTTTCAGCCTCCACCGCCGCTCGTGCCGGAATCGAGAAAACGCTCGACCGGCGCGCGCCGAGATAGGGCCTTATGGATTGCTCCGGTCCGCGTCCCGATCCGCCAATTTTGTCCGGCAGCCCGATCGGCATATCCACCGCAATTATCGCGGCCGCACCGAACTCGGACACAAGATCGGCAAACCGTTGGAAGGTCCTCACTTCGGGCAGCGCTTTTGCTGACCGCACCGCCGCCGCGATCCAGCCGGCACGGCAGCCGTCCACTCCGACCAGAACAGGGCCGGACTGGGGCCCCTTGCTCACGGTTTCTTGCGGTTTGCCATCGACATCACCCGGCGCATGTTGACCATCGCCATCGGTGTCCTGAGGCTTTGCGCGTCTGTTTCAAGCGTCAGCTCGTCGGCACCACGACGGGCCGTCCGGGCGAGAATCTCAAAAACTGTGCCGGTTGCTGTCTGCAACGCTTTTTCCTCGGGCATGCCTTCCAGCAGCCGGGCCAGAAATGTCGCTGACATCAAATCGCCAAGCCCGTTGGGTGCATTCGGGATCAGCCGGTGCTCGGCCATTACCGATTGTTTTCCGCTGACCAGCAGGTTGCCAGTGCTGCCGGCCATCATTGCCAGCGCAGACGTCACCAGAACCCGCGCCGGGCCCAACGTTTCCGCCGCCGAAGTCATCGCCGCAGACTCCGTGATCGGCGCACCGGACAACCAGGCCAGTTCATGCACATTCGGGGTGGCGATGTCAGCGATCGGGATCAGGTCACGGGCAATCGCGGACGCCACCTCCTCGGGCACATAGAGACCGCCGGTGTCGCCAATCACCGGATCGCACATGTAGAGCGCATCCGGATTGGCCTTGCGCACCGCGCCAACCAGCCGCGCCACATCAGCCGCCTGTCCGGCCTCACCCAGATAGCCGCTGAGCACACCGCCCACTTCCGCCAGCCAGGGCGCGCCGCACAGATCATCGATCAGCGCCGCAAAATCCTCTCGCGGCGGCACGATTTTGGTCGCCCGGGAATGACCCGGATGCCAGGGAAGAACAACCGTCGGCACCGCCCAGACCGGAAAGCCCAGCGTCTCCAGTGCAAACACCGCAGCCCTGTTGCCGACAGATCCACGCACCACATGGCTTGAAATCACGATCACCGATGTCCGGATATCGGAATTGCGCTGATGCTCTGTTGTCATCCCGATACCTGTCCAACCATCCACAGCACCAACCCGATCAACGCCACAAGCGCCAGCCCGCGCGCGATCCGCGTTCCCCACACTTCGACCTTGTCGTTCTTGTCGGCATCCTCGGCGCTGAAATGATCGCGGACGCTGTTGGCCGCAGACTTCATCGCCGGGGTTGCCGAAAGACCGCCTTCTTCACCGATCCGGTCCAGCGTTCGCTTTGCCTGGCGGACTGTTTCATCGTCTTTCATCGTGAGGACTCCCAGTCGGGGTACATGGCCGGTTCGAACGGCCGGCTTGATGATAGTCCGGACAATCAGCGAGCGAGCCCGTGGTACTCCGGATTTGGTTGCATATCGGTAGCTGACGCCATGCGGTTGGTCATGTTGAAAAACGAAGCCACTGCCGAGATATCCCAAATGTCGCGGTCCGTAAAACCGGCATCACGCAGGCTCTGCCTGTCAGACTCGACAATCCGTGCCGGATCCTCGGTTACCAGGATGGCAAAATCAAGCATGGCGCGCTGTTTCGGTTCCAGATCGGCAACCCGGTAATTCATCACCATCTGCTCGCCGAGCACCGGATCGCCGGACAACTGACGCACCGCCGCACCATGCGCCGTCAGGCAATAAAAGCACTGGTTGACCGAAGACACAGCCACCGCGATGAGTTCCCGGTCAAGTTTGCTCAGATTTGAGCCCGCCAGCATCAGGTCATTGTAGAAACCGACAAAGGTCTCGAGCTTTTCATTGTTGAAGGCATAAGCCTTCAGCACATTCGGCACCATGCCGAGCTTTTCATCGCATTTGGCAAAATAGGCCGTCATGGATTCACTCAACGGCGTTTCCTGCTCCAATTTCAACGCAGTGACAGCTTCTTGCCCGGTTTTCATCTTTATTCCTCCAATATTGGCTTTGATCGCGAAAGCGGGTCGCTTTGACACACACTTCTGCTAGGATTCGGCGAAAGATCAAGCCTTGGAGGATTTGGGATGGGGATCAAGAACACCCGCAAGTCGGAAACATTACTTGCGGAAACGGCATCGATCGCTTCCAAAGGCAAAAAGCCGCATATCAATCCCGATGTGCTGTTCTCCAGCGTCAGCATGGACGATCTGGAGCTTTTTCCGGCCAAAAACCTCGCTTCCGCCGCGGTATTGGCCGAATCCGAGGTTCGGGCATGGGACGGAAAATCTTCCCGCATGAGCCTGATCAATGTCGATCAGGCCACCACGGACGGTCGCGATGTTTCGATTCTGGCGATCACCACGCTCAACAAACCGTTCCTGTATGATTCGGTCATGGGCGAGGTTACCTCCGACGTCCGCGACATCCTGATGGCCCTGCACCCGATTCTCGTCCTCGACGGCGAGAAGCCGGCAACCCTTTTTTCCCATGGTGACGGCAGCGAACACTCCCAGCGGGTCAGCCATATCCAGATCCACATGCCACGGCTCAGCGAGACAGCCGCCGAAGAACTGACCACACGTGTCCGCCATGTGCTGGATCAGGTGCAGGCCGCCGTCAGCGACTGGAAAGCCATGCTCGCCATGATTGATCACAGCGCCGCTGATCTGGTGGCGCTTGATGTCGACAAGGCCACCGAGCCGGCACGCCAGGAAGCACTCGCCTTCATTGCCTGGTTGCGCGACAACAATTTCACTTTCCTGGGCATGCGCGAATATGTCTACACCGATGACGGCACGACAGCCGAGTTGAGCCGTTCATCGGGCGAAGGCCTCGGCATTCTCTCCGACCCGGACGTGCTGGTGCTGCGGCTGGGCAAGGACCAGGTCACCACCACGCCCGAGATCCTGGATTTCCTGCAGGGGCCCGATTTCCTGATCGTCACCAAGGCCAATGTACGCTCGGTCATCCACCGCCGCACCTATATGGACTACATCGGCATCAAGCGCTTCAATTCCAAGGGCAAGGTCGTCGGCGAACTGCGCATCGTCGGGCTGTTCACTTCTACCGCCTACACCCGTTCGGTCACCAAGATTCCGCTTGTGCGTTCAAAGGTGCAGACGGTTGTGTCCGAGTTCGGCTTTGACCCCGAGAGTCATTCCGGCAAACTGCTGCTCAACACGCTGGAAGCCTACCCGCGCGATGACCTGTTTCAGATCGATGCCGATCTTCTTGCCCGGTTCTGCATGCAGATCAACGAGTTGGCGGACCGTCCGCGGGTTCGGGTCCTGCCCCGGATCGACCGCTTCGACCGCTTTGTCTCGCTGATCGTCTACGTGCCGCGTGACCAGTATGATTCAATCGCCCGCGAGCGCATCGGCGACTATTTCAAGACCGTCTACAATGGTCGTGTGTCGGCTTACTACCCAGCCTTTCCCGAAGGCGGCGTCGCCCGTGTGCATTTCATTATCGGCCGCTCTGAAGGCAAGACACCGCAGATTGCGCAGGAGCAGCTTGAACGCGATGTCCGCTCCATCGTCACCCGCTGGGAGGACCAGTTCCGGGTGCTTGGCGGCGGCGAAACAGAACGCGTCAGCGTCAGCCAGTCCTACAAGGAGCGCTTCCGTCCCGAAGAAGCTCTGGAGGATCTCAACGCCATTATTGCCTGCAAGGAAACCGGTGCGATCCAGATCGCGTTTTACCGCGGCGACAGCAGCTCGGATGACCATCTTGCACTGAAAATCTTTCACGCAGGCGAACCCGTGGCTCTGTCGCGACGTGTGCCGCTTCTGGAAAACCTCGGCTTCAAGGTGATCAGCGAGCAGACCCACGAAATTTTCCTCGACGGCCAGGCCGGGGTCTCCAACACCGTCGTCCTGCACGACATGGAGATCGAGCACGAGGACAACCGTTCCATCGATCTGGAAACCGACGGACCGAGACTGGAACAGGCTTTCCTGTCAGTCTGGCGCGGCGACACCGACAATGACAGCTACAACCGTCTGGTCACCAATGCCGGACTTTCGGTGCGTGAGGCCACCGTGCTACGCGCCTATGCGCGCTATTTGCGCCAGGCCGGCATTCCCTATTCTCAGGAATATATCGCCAACAGCCTCAACCGCTATTCAGCTGTAGCCGCCCAGTTGCACGAATTGTTTCGGATCCGTTTCGACATCGATGTTAAAGCCGACATCCGTGATGAGCAAAGCGCCAGCCTGATTGAAGCGATCGAGGCCGCTTTGGCCGAGGTGCCGAGCCTTGATGATGACCGCATTCTCAGGCGCTACGTCAATGCGATCGAATCCTCGCTCCGCACCAACTATTTCCAGACCGACAATGAAGGTTCCCCGCGGCCTGCTCTCGCCTTCAAGCTCGACCCGAAGAAACTTGAGGGTTTGCCCGAGCCTCGCCCGTTCCGCGAGATTTTCGTTTATGGCTCGGAAGTCGAAGGCGTGCATCTGCGTTTCGGTCCGGTCGCCCGCGGCGGTCTTCGCTGGTCCGACCGCGCCCAGGATTACCGCACCGAGGTTCTCGGGCTGGTCAAGGCGCAGCAGGTCAAGAATGCCGTGATCGTGCCGGTCGGCGCCAAGGGCGGCTTCTACCCCAAGAAACTGCCGCTGGACGGCGGTCGCGATGCAATCTTTGAAGCCGGTCGCGATGCCTACAAGCTGTTCATCCGCACCCTGCTGTCGGTGACCGACAACATCGTCGGCGATGCCATTATCCCGCCGGAGAATACGGTCCGCCACGATGCAGATGATCCCTATTTCGTCGTCGCAGCCGACAAGGGCACGGCCACCTTCTCCGACACCGCCAATGCGCTGAGCCAGGAACAGGATTTCTGGCTTGATGATGCCTTTGCCTCGGGTGGCTCCGCCGGCTATGACCACAAGAAGATGGGCATCACCGCACGCGGCGCCTGGGAAGCGGTCAAACGTCATTTCCGCGAGATGAACATCGACATCCAGACCACCCCGTTCACCGCCGCGGGTGTCGGCGACATGTCCGGTGACGTGTTCGGCAACGGTATGCTCTTGTCGACGCAGATCAAGCTGCTGGCGGCCTTCGACCACCGCGACATCTTCATCGATCCCGATCCCGATTGCGCCATCGGCTTTGCCGAGCGCAGCCGGCTGTTCGAATTGGGCCGCTCCAGCTGGCAGGACTATGACACCTCGAAGCTGTCCAAGGGCGGCATGATCATTCCGCGCGCGCTGAAATCGGTTGAACTGACGCCTGAAGCGGCAATTGTAATCGGGCTCCCTGCGGGGAAAGCCACGCCACAGGACATCATGACCGCGATCCTGTCGATGGAGACCGATCTGCTCTGGTTTGGCGGCATCGGCACCTACATCAAGGATGCGGGCGAAAACGACGCCGATGTCGGCGACCGTGCCAATGACGCCATCCGCATTGTGGCGCGACAGGTGCGCGCCAAGGTCATTGGCGAAGGCGCCAATCTTGGCCTCACCCAGAAAGGCCGGATCGCCTATGCCTTGAATGGCGGTCGCTGCAATTCTGATGCGATCGACAACTCGGCCGGGGTCAACTCCTCTGACGTCGAGGTCAACATCAAGATCGCGCTTGCCAACGCCATGCGCGAAAACCGGCTCACCCGGCCCAAGCGCAACACCCTGCTTGCAGCCATGACCGACGAGGTCGCCGATCTCGTGCTGCGCAACAACTACCTTCAGACCCTGGCCATATCGATTGCCGAGGCCGAGGGCGTTTCCGGTGTCGGCGAACTCAACCGGGTGATGAGCAATCTCGAAAGCCGCGGTCTGCTCAACCGCAAGGTCGAAGACCTTCCCGACGATCTGGCAGTCGCTGAACGGGTGGCAAGCGGCCATGCCCTGACACGGCCCGAAATGGGCGTGCTTCTCTCCTACGCCAAACTGGTTCTATTCGATGAGATCGTGGCCAGTTCGCTGCCTGACGACCCCTATTTTGACACCACCCTGCGCTCCTATTTCCCCAAACAGATGCAGAAGCCGCATGCGAGCGACATTGCCAGCCACCGGCTGAGGCGCGAGATCATTTCGACCCTGCTTGGCAATGATGCGATCAATCGGGGCGGCCCGGCCTTTGTCATTGGTCTGAGCGACAAATCCGGAGCCACGGCGGCTGACATCGTCAAAGCCTTCGTGCTGGCCCGTGACGGCCTGTCTCTCAATGATCTCTATGCCCAGGTAGACCACCTCGACACCAAGGTGCCGGGTGCGGTTCAGAACCAGCTTTATGCCAGCATCAGCAACACCTTGAAAGACGTCACCGGCTGGGCGCTGAAGACCGGTGCAGCGCAGGGAGATCTCGGCGCTGCCGTCAAGTCTATGCAGCAAAGCCTGGCCAAGCTTGGCGGCAAGATGTCTGGCTCAATGCCCGATTTCATGCGCCAGGAAGCCGAAGAAACCCGCAACGCGCTGGTTGCACAGTCTGTACCGATGGAACTGGCCGATCAGATCGCCGGCCTGACCAGCCTCACGCTCGCGCCGGACATATGCCATGTCGCGGCACATGCGAAAACCGATCTGGGCCGTGCGACCGAAACATTCTTTACCGTCACCGACGCCTTCCGGTTGGGTCGGATTGCTGCAGCCGTCGACCGGATCCCGGTTACCGACCATTTTGAAGGTCTGGCTCTGGCGCGCAGCCTGGATGAAATCTCGCAAGCCCGCCGGATCATTGCCGGCACCGTGCTCGACAGCAATCCCAAGGCGACAGATCCGGCTCAACAATGGCTTGCGGCCAACGAGGATCGCATTGCCCATGTGCGCGGCCAGATCCTTACCTTGACCGACAGTGGCGAATTGTCGGTTGCCAAGCTGACTGTTGCCGCAGGGATGTTGAGCGATCTGGCCCGCTCTTTGCGCACATGACATTGTGCCGGGGCGTTAGGGAACGTGAGATATGAGTGATGTTACCGGATTGCCGCCGGCACCCGTCGTCAAACGCCGCGGAGTCGTCGGATGGATGCTGTTTGACTGGGCGGCACAGCCGTTCTTCACCGTTGTCACCACCTTCATCTTCGGACCCTACTTCATCTCCCGCATGGCCAGTGATCCGGCGACCGGTCAGGCCGCATGGGGCTATGGCATTGCAGCGGGTGGACTGCTGATCGCGCTGTTCTCTCCGCTGCTCGGCTCCATTGCCGACCAGACCGGTCCGCGCAAACCCTGGATTGCGTTTTTTGCCTGTATCAAGATCCTGGCACTGTGCGGACTGTGGTTCGCCGCCCCGGGCTCGAACATCGTCATGGTCGTGGTGGTCTTCACTCTGGCATCCGTCGCCGCAGAATTCTCCATCGTCTTCAATGATTCGATGCTCTTGCGGCTGGTGCCGAAAGCCCAGATCGGCCGCGTTTCCAATCTGGCCTGGGGTCTGGGCTATCTCGGTGGCATGATCGTGCTGATCTTCATCATCGGATTTCTGGCCGCATCGCCCGAAACCGGCAAGACCCTTCTCGGTCTTGATCCCTTGTTTGACCTCGATCCGCTCCAGGGCGAAGACGCCCGCGCATCAGGTCCGCTCTCTGCCCTCTGGTATGCGATCTTTATCCTGCCGATGTTCCTGTTCACCCCTGACGCCGGCGGGCGCAGGGCCCTCAAGGGAGCCGTTATCGATGGGCTAACGGAACTCAGAGCGACGCTGGGCGAAGTGCGCCAGCGCGCGGGCATTTTCCGGTTTCTGATCGCCCGCATGATCTATCAGGATGGCGTCAACGCGCTGCTGGCGCTGGGCGGCGGGTTTGCTGCTGCGATGTTCAGCTGGTCGATCACCGAAATCGGCGTCTATGGCATCATGCTCAATGTCGTCGCCATCTTCTCCTGCCTCTATGCCAGTCGTCTCGACACCCAACTCGGCTCCAAGATCGTGGTCATGATCTGCATCCTGATTCTGTTGATCGCCACGCTTGGCATTGTCTCTACCGGACCCGGTTTCAGCCTGTTCGGTGCGCTGACCTTTAGCGGCGCGGACAACGGCGGGCTGTTCGGCACGCCGGCGGAAAAGGCCTATATCCTGTTCGGCCTGCTGATTGGCATCGCCTTTGGCCCGGTGCAGGCTTCGTCCCGTGCCTATATGGCCCGCAGCGTCACCGAAGATGAAGCCGGCCGCTATTTCGGAATTTACGCCCTGGCGGGCCGTGCAACCAGCTTCACCGCACCG